>Ga0256405_10001745_pt1 | contig 56302 bp, 50 predicted proteins | sample RumenRJG_02DNA_FD_189096 | JGI IMG/M metagenome (GOLD analysis project Ga0256405, IMG submission 189096) | Bovine rumen microbial communities from Lethbridge, Alberta, Canada - RJG_02 | ecosystem: Host-associated > Mammals > Digestive system > Stomach > Rumen | place: Canada: Alberta... | reverse complement strand
CCGCTTGGGCGGCATACGCAGGAGATGCACCGATCCCCGCGCCAATCGTCACCGCACCGGCAAGAGTGGCCGCAATAAGTTTCTTTTTGATGTCAAATTTCATTTCTCTCATCCTCCATTCAAAAAATTAAAAACAACTCCCAATCGAAGTCATACCATCAATGGTCCGGATGGCTTTGCCGTTTTGGTAGGTTAGGTCGGAAACCAGTACCCGCCGGATGTAGTGTTTTTTGGCCTTATTGCCAGAGAAGGTGAAATAGCTGCTGGCAGAGTGAATCGCCAAGGGTGTGCCTTTATCATCTTTGCCAAGATAGAGCATCACATGACCCGGCTTGAAGAACAGCGCGCCAACGGGGGCCTCCGCTACTTTTTGATAGCGGGCATCGGTATCAAGGCCCTCCAGGGATACGGAGTGATTCATGGCCAGTTCCTGCTGGTCGGCATCGCGGGGAAGCAAGATGCCCATGGAACGGTAGACATCCTGTACAAAGGAGGAACAATCAACACTCTCCTCCATGCCACCCCAGCCGTAGCCATCGTCCAGAAACTTCAGGGACTGACGCACAAAATTGTTGGAGGTGCAGGGAAGAAAGCCAGGATTTACCGTGCGGTCCGCCTTGATGGGAACCTCGGCTTCCGAAAGGTGCCCGTTGACTTCCACGGGAATGACTGCTTGATAGGCACCGCCCCGAGGTACAGGTGATTTCAGGGGAATGATGCTGCCCATCTGGAAGAGGACATCCCAAGCACCGCCCACATGAACTTTTTTCTTATGGTCTGTCACCACGAGGAAGTTGTGGGGAGACACATATTTTTCCCAGGCTGCCCTGTCCGTAAAGCCAATGGCACCAAGACTTACCCAGCCCATGTAGTAACGTCCGACGGCAAAAGCAAAGGCCCCGTCCCTGCTCATATGCAGCACAAGCAGCGGTTCGCATGGGTCGAGCGCCGTACCCTGCAGATCGTCATAATGCTGAAAGGACTTGTCATCGAAATAGTATTTGGGGGTTGGCAGGAGGCGCATATCGGTACGCACGGTAACTACGCCATAACGAACCTCTGTGCTCAAGGGAACAGCATCCAGATTGCAGTTCCCCTGTGCCGCATTGTAATCATACTGGGTGATTGGCCTGCCACCCTTGTCGTAATGGTCGCCGGGGTCTGTTTCACCACGGAAATCCTGCTGTGCGCTGAGTATCAGCTCTTTTAGCGTTGCACCGTCAACCGTCTGCGGATAGCTCATCAGATCCGTCAAGCTTGTCGTTTTTTCCCGTATCTCCTGATTGACGGAGGCAATCTCCTCCTGCGTCATGTACAGCGTCTCCCCGTCCGGATTTCTCTCTGTCCAATAATTCGCAGTGGCTCTGGCACCATGGATCGCAATCGATGCGTGGGACGTGCTTCCAAACCCAAACAGAACCAGAAAAGCTGTGATTGCCGCTAAGAAGACGTTCTTTTTCCATGCTGTCCTCTGCATGTGATCTGCTCCCTCCTCAATGGCTTCGCCACCCCATCTTCATATCCGGAAAATATGACGATTGTAATTCATAGGCAGTTCCAAACAACATTTCACTTCAAATATTTTTCCTCCAGATTTTCCAAGGTGCCGTCCATCCTCAGTTCTGCCAATACGAAGTTGATATAGTTCAGCCATTCCTGGTCTCCTTTTTCCATCAGGATGCCACAGGAATGACGGGTGAAGGGCTTATCTTTGAGAGGAGCTGCCAGACGCTTGTCCATGCGGACATAGTGGGCAGCTTCTACGGTTTCCGTAATCATGATGTCAGCCTTGCCCTCTGCGATCTGGCGGGGAATATCCGCATTGTCATTATGGACGACAATCTGGGCCTGCTTGAGATTCGCATGGGCAAACTTCTCATTTGTCCCACCCGGGTTGATCATCACACGAACTTCCGGCCTGTCAATGTCTGCCAGGCTTTGGAATCGTTTTGCATCCTTGGCGCGGCAGAGAATGGTCTTGCCAAAAATCCCTTCCCCATAGGCATCAGACATGGCCATTGTTTTTGCCCGACTATAATTACGCGAAATGCCGCAAAGTGCGATGTCGAATTTTCCCGCCTGTGTATCGGCGGCAAGCGTCGGCCAGGTTGTCGGCACATACTCGATTTTCACACCCAGGGAATCGGCAATAAGCTGTGATAGCTCTGCATCAATCCCTTCATATTCTCCGGTTTGCGGATTTAAGTATGACATGGGAATGTAGTCCCCTGTAGTGCCAATCCGAATCGTTCCTCTGGCAGAAATGTCCTCAAGATGTCCAGCCTCTGCACTTATCCCTGTCAGCATCAATACTGCCATCAGCAACAGAATTATTATAGTGCCTGGTAAAAATTTCCTCTGCATAATATAATATCCCTCCTCTTATTTGTATTTTGGGTTAAGATTACTTTAGGCGAAGCCGAGTAGCGCAATTCGAGATTTCCTTGTGAACGCCTTACAGCAGTTTCTGAATGGGGAAGGTGAAATAAGTGTCAGGGTACGGCTCATTCTTCAAGGTAAAATGCCACCATTCCGTGGACAGGGGCTTGAAGCCGTGCCTGAGCATTGCTTCCCGCAGAATCATACGATTCTTGAACTGGACTTCGTTAATCTGGCCGTCCTTGGGCTGCTTATTTCCCTTGTATTTACCCGTGTACTTGCCGGTTTCAGGATCACCGCACCAATCCGGATGGCTCTCGATGCCGAAATGGTCAAAAACGTTCCCCATATCCACGTCCTTGCCGGTCTGCATATCGAACAGGGTCAGATCCACCGTTGATCCGCGGCTGTGGCCTGATTTGGCGTCAATATAGCCATCGGCAAAGAGCCGGGTTTTGTCCACCTGCGGATAAAAATACTCCTTCATGCGTTTGTCTCCAAGATTTTCTGCCCAGACCACAAAATTGTCCACGGCCATCTGGGGCCGATAGGCATCATAAATCTTCAGCCGGTAACCCTGCTCCATCACATCATCGGAGACTTCCTTGAGAGCCTTGGCTGCTTCCTTGGTCATGAAGATACGGGGAGCCTGGTATCCGGCAATGCGGTCACCCACGAAATTGTAAGTGGAATAATAGCGCGGCTCCAAAATGACATCCGACACCGCCTCGGAAAGCTCCACAAAACCGGAACTGTCCGCTGGGTCTACATTCCCCGCCACAGCCACCGGTGCCGCTTCCACATTCATGATTGCACCATCTGCGGCAAAAGATACGGTCAAACTGGCTGCCATAAACAGCCCACATATAATTTTGCTAAGGTTCTTTTTCATCATCATGTCCTCCCATTTCAGTTTTCACCCTGCAATTTCCCCTTGGTATCCTGTTCTGCGCTTCTGATATCATCCTTCATGTCCTTGGCAAGATTGAGGTAAAATAAGAATATCAAAAGTTTTTTCTATCCTAAAATTGCCACACCAGGCTCATTATCTGCACCGTCAAATCCTTTGTCATTTGCCAACCCCATCACTTCCTCTATCATTCACCTCGCTTATCATTTCCCGCTGGCGAAGCTGCCGTGCAGTGGGATAAATGAAGACACGCCCTGCCTTTTTACAGGCGAAACATCAGCCCTCCTCTGGCCAGCAGGCGGGCCGGAATCCACCAAAACAGGATCCACATCATGGAAAAGAGCAGAATGCTGAAAGCCGTACTGCCCCAATCCTTTACGGAGTTTTCCCATAGCCAGGGATAAAGCAGCTCCCCGCCAGGAGCTTTGATGCTCCAAAGAAAAATCAGCACCAGTTCGGGCAATATGTACATCAGCAGGGCATTGCGGCCAAAGTCCCGGCAGATGCAAAAGACGTTCCCCATGATATCCGGCACCAGCAAAAATCCCATCTGCAAAAACGCCAGCAGACACATAAAGAGGCCGCTGGTTATGAGCACATAGGGGGCAGTCCACAAGGGTTTGCTGATGATGTCGAAAAAACTCCAGCCGACACCCAATATCAGCAGGATTCCCCCCAGCCCAAAGAGCTCCCGCACCGGAATAAAATCCGGGTTCCTGCGTGCTGTCAGGCGCTGTCCCGCCAACAGCCCCAAAAGCATGGAGGAAGTGGCAGCCAGAGTGCCATAAAGCCCCTCAGGGTCAAAGCCTGCCCCCAGATAGCAATGCGCCTGTCCCGGCCACACCTGGTCTACTATCATGCTGATATTGTCAATGGGGCTGAAGGGCTCAGCCGGAGCGTATAAATGAAATCCCAGGGAAGATACAAAGAGCAGCAGCATGGCCATCAGCCAGATAAGACGCTCTTTTTTGAGCCACCAGACAATCAGCATGCCGCAAAAATACACCAGCCCCAGCCTCTGCAGAACTCCCAGGAGGCGCCCATGGTCCAGAAGGTCCTGCCACAGGGACAGGCCCTCTGGAGCCGTGTGCATGACATGGCTCAGCATCAACGCGAACTGATTGATGACAATGCCCAAGACAAAGAGCAAAAAACCACGGCGCAAAAGGACTATAAGTTTTTCTGTGAAGCCTTCCTGCTGATGCTTGCCAAAAAAGAATGCGCCAGAGGCTCCCATGGCAAAAATAAACCCGGGAAAAGCCAAATCCGCCAGGGTTATCCCCGACCATTCTGAATGCAATAAGAGAGGATAGGCATGTTCAAAATCGGGCAGGGAATTTACCAGCAGCATACAGACAATAGCCAGCCCCCGAAACACATCAAGCGAAGGCATCCTGTAATCAGTTCTCACCCTGCAATGTTCCTTTCCTACATAACAATTCCTGGTCCAGCTCCGCCTTGGCAACCCCCTCCGCAGCGAAAGAAATATTCATGGTCAGGCAAAGAAACAGCGAAACCAAAATCAAAAAGGCCATGCCTTTTTTACGAAACATATTATTTCCCCCTTCTCCATTCACATAGCTGCGCTTTTCTGCAGGAATCTCTTCCCGTATTTTTATTTCGCCAAGAAACTGAAAATTCCTGCCATACCAATGTTCTCTGTCCCGAATTTGTGATATACTTATAGGATAGAATACCATTTTTCCTGGAGGTGCAGTATGTTTTACTGGTTTTCATGTTTTCTCGCAGGACTGCTGTTCATGGCATTTCCTGTATCCGACGCAGATGCTTCCCCCATTCCCTTGCGCGGCGTGGTAGAAGGATTCTATGGCACTCCCTGGAGCCATAAAAATCGGCAGGATATGCTGAAATTTTGTGGGGAACAGGGCTTCAATGCCTATATCTACGCTCCCAAGAACGATCCCTATCATAAGGACCGCTGGCGGGAACCATATCCCAAGAAAGAGCAGAAAAAACTGAAAGAACTGGCGCGAACAGCAGGCAAACACCACGTGGAGCTTATCTTTGCGATATCCCCGGGACAGGATCTGCACTATAGCGGGCCGGAGGGCATAGCAGACCGAAAGGTCATGCTGGAGAAGCTGGAAGCTATGCATGACCTGGGAATACGCCGCTTTGCCATTTTCTTTGACGACATCAAGGGCATGACGGAAAAAAGTTCCGTGGATGCAGAGGATGCCCGCAATCAGGCGGAATTCATCAATGAGATCCAGAAGGAGTTCCGCACGGCCCATGAAGATGTTCCGCCCTTCCTTGCCGTTCCCACGGAATACTATTACGAGGACATGGTGACAGAGAAGGAACCCAAGCCCTACACCCGCGCCTTCTCCGAAGTTCTCTCCCCGGATGTGACGGTGCTTTACACCGGAGGCGGCGTTGTGACGGAGGGCATCTCCGACAAGGAGCTGAAACAGGCTGACGGGCTCTATGGCCGCAAGCTCGGCGTATGGTGGAACTATCCCGTATCGGATTACCAGGAGGCAAAGCTCGCCCTGGGGCCAATCGTGAACCTGCCAAAGGAGGAAGAACTGCCGGCTCTTTTCTTCAATCCCATGAAGCATGAGCGCCTTTCCAAGATTGCCCTTGCCACAGGAGCGGAGTACGCGCAGGATCCCGAACACTACGTACCGGAAGAGGCATGGTCCCGCGCTTTCAAGAAACAGTACGGCAAACTGGCTGAGGACATGGAGCTCTTTGCCTCCCATTCCCAGCGCATGGAAAACAATTGGGCCCACTGCGGGCCACAGGATGCCGCAGCACTCCGCCGGGAAATGGACGATTTCTGGGAACACTGGGCAGCAGGCGGCATTGAAGCTGAGATCGACTGGTTTGAGCTTCGCCATCGATTCCAGGCCATGGACGATGCCTCCTCCCACTTGCAAAAAAAACTTCCGAAGGACATCCGTGAGGAATGCGCCCCACAGCTGAAGCTATTCGGAGATCTGGCCCAGGCAGACCTTCAGGCACTGCAGCTTCTGCGGCTGCACCGCTCTGGAAATAACCCGAAGGAAACGAAAAAACTTCTGGCAAAACTAAAGGAGAAAAACGAGGAATTCACCGCCCAGCAGAAGACCGCCCGCATTTCCGACGGCACCGCCAGGGCTTTCCTGGAGGAAGCCATAGGCTATGTGGAAACAGGCACAAGCCAGGCAAATGACAAATAGGATTTATTGAAAAACAGCAGGTATTCCATCCCGATGCAAGGAATGGGACACCTGCTGTTTCCAGTTTCACCAATGATGCATTCTATGCTATTTTGCCCCTTCTCCACTCACATAGCTGCGCTTCTTCGCCGGAATGGCTTCCCACTTTACGGCATTGGCTGCAATGCCCTTGGAAAGCCCCCAGGCTGCCGCAATACCTGCCGCTTCCCCTATGCTCATGCAGGTGGGCTGGATGCGCATGGAGGCCTGCAGGATAAAACTGGCACTGATGCAACGTCCCGTCACGATGAGGTTTTCGATTTCCTCCGCCACCAGGGAGCCATAGGGAATCTCATAGAAGCCGCCCTCGGGCAGTTTCTCCGAAACCTTTTCCCCATGGGCATCAATGAACCAGGCGGTGCGGCATACTGCATCAGTGAAACGGCTCTGGTTATGGTAATCATCCTCCACCAGATAATGTTTGCCGCGAATACGCCAGGACTCCCTGGCTCCCAGCATGGCCGCCTCACGACTGATGAAGGCATTTTCAAAGCCGGGCAGATGACGGATCAGGTAATCTGCGATATGATGCATCATCCGGCGGCCATAGGCCACAGCTTTGCTGTAGGAAACCGGGTCCGAAGCCGAGAACTTCACGGGAATCTCAGGGCAGTTCATGCTCATGACACCATTCTTGCCAAGAATGGTGTAACCCTGCATGTACTCCGCCTCTTCCTGGGTAAGCTCTCCCGTCTCCACCCCCTTGGCCATGAGCTCCTCCAGCTTGTAACGCTGCTTGCGGTGCATGGCCTCGGCTATCTCAAAATAAGGAGGCTTGGACTTGCACCAGTCCTCCTGCAATTCCACCGCCACATGCTGGTAAAGCCTGTCGATATCTATGCCTCCCATTTCAAAGCGGAAGGAAAGGGGCTGGTTCTTCCCGGTCTTTTCATAGCCCCGCTCGTAGGGCACACCAGCGGAACGGGAGAGAAAAGCATCCCCTGTGCTGTCAATAAAGGTCTTGGCACGAATAGCCGCCAATCCTGCAATGGTCTGAACGATGCAGGCCGTAAGGGTGCGCCCCTCCACCACCGTATCCACCACCACCGTCTGGAAAAGGACTTCCACCCCTGCCTCGGCGCACATCTCATCGTAAATGAGGGTCAGGATCTCGGGATTGTGCCAGGTCTGCTGTGTCACGCCATCAAAGGGTTCAATGCCATGCTGCCGAAGGCGCTCCTTGACCTCTGCCACATAGGGAGTGTCGCTGTCCGGAGCATGTGTCTGCATGAAAGGATAGACGCACCCCAGCACCGCCAGGCCGCCTAAAGCCACCCCACGTTCAACCAGCACAGTTCTGGCACCATTCCTGGCCGCCATGATGGCCGCTGCTGTTCCCGATGGGCCGCCTCCTGCCACGCACACATCTACAGAAAAAAGCACAGGAATTTCCCTGCCGGCGTAGGTCATGGCGCCGCTTGTTCTGCCTCCGGCAGCATTTACGGTACCCGCCCCGCCTATACTGCCTCCTGCCAGGACACCTGCTGCGGCCATACCCGCCATTTTCATGAAATCACGACGGGAAATAGGGATTGAAAAAGATTTTTCCACTCGAAAACCTCCTCGTATGCATCAAAAACTCCTATCAGTTCCTATTCTTCCTCACTCACATAGCTGCGATTTTCCGCCGGAATCTCTTCCCATTTGATCTCGTTCACCGGGATTCCATGGGCAAGCCCCCATGCTGCAGCGGTGCCTGCTGCTTCCCCCATGCTCATACAGGTTGGCTGGATGCGGAAGGAAGCCTGGGCGGCAAAGCTGCCACTGGCGCAGCGTCCAACCACAAGCAGGTTGGAAATCTCGTTCGTCACCAATGCACGGTATGGGATTTCGTAATACTGTCCCTTTTTCAGCTTTTCAAAGAGATCCAGCTTCACATCATGGATGTCGATGGGATAGGCCGTGCGGCAGACAGCATCGGGAAAATGATGTGCCTTCAGGTAATCCTCGGCCTCCATATAATATTTCCCGCGAATCCGCCACGACTCCCGCACACCCACCATGCTTGCCTCACGGCTGATATAGGCTTTCTCAAAGCCAGGAATGTTCTTGATGAAGAATCTGGACAGACGGCGCATCATCTTCCGCCCAAAGGTCACAGCCTTACTGTAGGAGACGGTATCCGTGGCACTGAAGTTCAGTCCCGGCATCTCCGGACAGTTCATGGACATTACGGTGGGCTTGCCGGTAATCGTAAAAGCTTGGATGAACACGGTATCATCCTCGGTGAGTTCCCCCCGCTCCACACCAGCTTGGAAGAATTTTTCAGTAGATTTCATTTTATCAAATTCAACAAACGGCTCTCTCCCCTCTTTCAAGGCATCCTTCAGGAGTTTGTCAGAACGTTTGTCTTTCCAGGCGTCTTTTAACTCATCTCTGAAGAAATGATAGACCTTGACCACATCGATGCCGCCCATTTCAAAACGCAGGCTCATGGGCTGATTGTGTCCCGTCTTTTCCGAGCCTTTTTCCACGGGAATACCCACAAACCTTGAAAGCAGTGCATCTCCCGTGCCATCGATAAAAACCTTTGCCTGTATCTTTGCCAGTCCCTCTATGGTCTGGACAACACAGGAAACAATCCTTCCCCCATCGGTCACCGCCCCTACCAGGAAAGCGTTGTAAAGAATATCAACCCCTGCCTCTTCACACATTTCATCGTAGACGAAAGAAAGATATTCCGGCACATATTGTCCCCTGCCGCCCCCATAATAGGTATCGGTATCTATGCCAAGAGTTAGCGGTGACCCCTGTTTTTCCATGCGTTTGTTCAGATCCGTAATGTAGGGTGTATCACTGCCATCGACATAAGTAGGCATGCAGGGGAAAACGCACCCCTGTGTTGCCAGTCCTCCAAGGGAAATGCCCCGCTCCACAAGAACAACCTTCGCTCCTTTCCGTGCGGCGCTGACAGCAGCCGCCGTACCCGCCGCGCCGCCGCCAACCACGCAGACATCGGCATCAAAGATCACGGGAATCTCCGCATTGTCGAAGTCCATCGCAGGTATCACGGGAGAAGCAGCCTCTGCTTTTGCGGCATCCTCCTTGACACCGAGCACGGTCCCGGCCGCCGCCAAGCCCATCAGCTTCATAAAACTGCGTCTGGACATCGGAATTGAAAATGATTTTTTCATAATAGTTCGTTATCTCCTTTTTCCTAAAAGAATATGGCGCATTCAAAAGTGCAGCTCTTCCCATACTGTCCACTGCCTGTCCGAAAAAAGATATGCTTCCATATGATTTCCTCCATCTATGATTTGCGAATCATCCTTACTTTAATGGATTTACCGGAAACGCTGGGGCATCGAGACCTCCTTCCGCAACACTCGCCTTGGCGCAGTTCCGCTCCAGGAAGCCGGAACACATTCTCCAAGAAATTTGGGCACGGCTGATTCTTTACAATTTCTGCATGGAGATTGCGAGCCATGCAAAGCTTCCAGAGAAAATACGGAAGCATCCCCATAAGATTGACATCGCCAATGCACTGAGGACGTGCCACTATTTCTTGCGGCGTCCTCCCGGCCATGAGAACGACCTCGATATCATGGAACTGATTGAAAGGGCACACAGTCCGGTGCATCCCGGCCGAATGGCTCCAAGGAGGCACCGACCCCATTTCCCGAAATCATTCCAGTACCGTAGCGCGTAAGATCAAATGAATCATATGTTCTTTTTAGGCGGACCTGTTCCCCCCTGTTTTCCATGCCATTTTTTCGTTCCTTGATGTGTTATGCATGTCCTTTATACCTCGATTTTCGAATAGCTGGAGGAAGCCAAGCCCTATCTTAATGACATTGATGGAACACCTGCTGTTTCCTGTTTCACCAATGATGCATCCTATATTATCAACACGCCTTAGTCGGCACGAGTCACGTTATCACCATAAATCGTCTTGAATTCATCCCGCATGGAAATCGTATTCCAGCCGCGCTGCATGGCGGTTTTCATCATCTTGTCGGCCTTGGCAGGGTTGCCCAGCTCGCGCTCCGTATCATCGCAGAGCACGCAGAAAGCGGCACTGTTATACGGGTTGTCCTGCAAAGTGTACTCGAACATGCCGCTGTCCCCCATGCTGTTGCCGAAGGCCAGCACGGGCTTCTTTCCAATCTGCTTCAGGATGGAAAAAATCTTTACTGTCTGGCCGTTCTCAATCAAGCGTTCACCGGAGATCACGACTTTTTCCTGATAGCGGTCATAGAAATGCGAATCGGGACGATCCTTCCCCATCTTCGTGGTGGTGTACACAAAGTCCGAGGCGATGATGCGGTCAGACGGGATGGGGATAACGCCCTCCACCAATTCCCGTGTGGTGTCGCTCCCGCAGGCCGAATCGATGTATACGGCAAAACCGTTGTTGGTGAGGTAGGAGATGATCTCCACCATCGGCAGATAGAACGCCTCGCCGCGTTTCAGATTGGTGAGGCCGGTCTCGTTCGTCTGCATGAACTTGCGCACGTAGGCACGGTACTCCTCCGGGGTCATGCCCTGATATGCCTTGGTGAGATAGGCGATCAGCTTCTGGTTTTCCGCCGGGGTAAGTCCCGTCTTGTTCATGATCTTCGGCTGGATCTTTGCGGCAAATTCGGCCATTTTCTTGTCCGGTTGATAGTCCTTGTCCTCCAGAGCACGGTAAAGGAACATCGTTTCCTGGAAATACAGGGGCGCCGTCTCACAGTAGAAGGTGCCGTCCATGTCAAAAACGGCAATCCGGTCAGCGGCAGGGACAAAGTTGGGACTGAGCGGATTGGCCGCCTCTTCCACAAACTGCGTGATCTTCTTCAGCGTCGGCGAATCCGCATTCCAATACTGGAAATCAGCGGGGGTTGCCACATGCACGGCAGCGACTTCCTCACGGGTCGCCGCCTGCCCGGTAGAGCCGACCACAACGGACAGGGCCAGCATGGCCGAAAAGACACAGGTTGACATTTTGTTTCGCTTCATCATTTTCTCTCCTCCCCATATATACTCCCTTAATTACCCTTGCTTTATCTAAATAATTTCCGGACGATACCCATACTTAGTTTCTATTCTACACAAGCCATAGATTTCCTGCCGAAATTTTCAAAAAAAGTAAAATCATCCCTATAAGATGAATAAGCCATGACAAGCGCTTCATAAATTGGTAGAATGGAAGAGTAATCGCAACCTGTAACTCCAAGGAGGTATATATATGAGCCTGGCAGATAATATCCGCAAAGTCACCCCTTATACGCCTGGGGAGCAGCCCCAGCGCAAGGTCATCAAACTGAATACCAACGAATCCCCCTACCCGCCTTCCCCACAGGTGGCAGAGGCTATCCGGTCCATCGAGGCATCGAAGCTGCGGCTTTACCCTGACCCGGACTGCCGGGAATTGCGGGAGACCCTGGCGGAGGAATACGGCCTGGAGCCGGAGCAGGTCTTTGTGGGCGTGGGATCGGACGATGTGCTTTCCATGTGCTTCCTCACCTATTTTGCCGGGAAGAAGCCCATTCTCTTTAATGACATCACTTATTCCTTTTATGATGTCTGGGCGGATGTGTACCGCATCCCCTACGACACTGTGCCTCTGCGGGAAGATTTCACCTTTGACCCCACCGGCTTTGCCAAAGAGAACGGCGGCATCGTGATCTGCAATCCCAATGCGCCTACCAGCCTGGAAGCGGATATGGGCGATATTGAAAAGGTGGTGGCGGAAAACCAGGATTCTGTGGTGCTCATTGATGAGGCCTATGTGGATTTCGGAGGACACACGGCACTGCCCCTGCTGAAGAAATACCCCAATGTGGTCATCATCCGTACCATGTCCAAGTCCCGGGCCCTGGCGGGGCTCAGGGTGGGCTATGCCTTTGGCAGCCGGGAACTCATCAAGGCGCTCCATGATGTGAAATTCTCGGTAAACTCCTACACCCTGAATATGCCTGCCCTGGCAGCCGGCGTGGCAGCGGCAAATGACAGGGAATATTTCGAAGAAACCGTGGACCGGGTGCTGGTAACCAGAGAGAAGGCCAAGGACACCCTGAGATCCTTGGGCTTCACGGTGATGGATTCCCGCACGAATTTCCTGTTTGTGAAGCCGCCTGCCTCCATTGCGGCAGAAAGTCTCTTTGAGATGCTGAAGGACAGGGATATCTATGTGAGATATTTCAAGAAGCCCAGGCTTTCGGAGTATTTGAGAATCACGATTGGAACTGACCCAGAGATGCAGGAGTTCACCAAGGTCTTGAAGGAGCTGCTCCGCTGATCCTTCGCAGCACTTCACCGCAAGGAAAATATTTTCAACAGATAAAGGACAAAATAGGTGAAGCCTCCGGCAATCAGCGGCCCCACGGCGACGCCATGAAACAGCAATACTCCCGCCATGGTTCCAATAATCAGGGCCGGTATGATATCCGGGGTATCCGACAACAAAGTGACACCGCTTCCTCCTGCAACGGCCGCCAAAAGGCCTGCAATGACGGCCACGATCCCAGGCTGGGTCTTGAAGGACTCCATCATGTTATGGATCGTGATGGTGCCATTTGCCACTGGAACCAATATAGCCGCCGTGAGGATGATGATTCCCCAGTTCAATCCCTGTGAACCCAGTGCATTCAAGGCACCGGTAAGCCCAAGCACCTTCAATGCCAGAACAATGGCAGTTGCGTATACCACTGTCATGTTATGACCGACAAGACTCAAAATCAGTACAGCGATGAGCGTAATATATTCCGTTGACATTTGAGGACCTCCAAAAACTCTGCAAAAGCCCTTTAGACTTTTCCCAAAAACGACGATATACCTAATGAGGTGATTCACATGGGCAACAGCATCTTCATTGACCCGACCATGAAGGCATTCTATTCCAATAAAAAAACAACGGCTTCCGCCACTGCTTCCACCGGCTCGTCCTATCTGGACCTCCTGAAATCCCTGCAGAAGCAGCAGGAAACCACGGAAACAACAGAAACAAAAACCATTGATGAGATGACCATGGAGGAATACAAGGAGTACATCACCGCCACTCTCAACTCCCTCCCCATGCATTCTTCCCGCTCTGACAGCACCAGTGCCGTCATCATCTCCAATGCGGGCTGGCAGAAGATGAAGGAAGACCCCGCCTATGAGCAATGGGTCATCGGCACGATAGCCTCCGATTTTGCCAGCCAGGACCCCTGGGAAGCCGTTGGCAGCAGCAGCTACAACATCTATCGGTTCGGATCCACGATGGAACAGTATTCCCATGAGAACTGGGGCAAGGATTATCCCGGCGACGTGAAAAGCTATCTGACCACCGAGCTGTTCAATACCAGCAAATCCAACAGTTCCGGCAACTTCCTCTTCCGTCTGGCGCGCAAGAAGATGCAAAAGGAAAACCAGGCAGCAATCCAGCAGCTCGCCACGGAGATTGCACAGCTCCAAAACCTGAAGCTCATGGGGCTCGACCGCTCGGCTTCCGGGATTTTCTCCAATTCCCTTGCAAGCTCCGGCAATGGCTTCCAGCTCGCTTCCGCTCAAAACGCCCTCTACCTGATGAATGCCCTGAACAGCAGCCTCATCTAGGGCGTGTTGAAAAACGGAAACTGTGCGATACAGCGAGACAGTTTTTCGTTTGGCAAGGAAGCGAAGACGCAGTCGTAGCAGAGCTACGTCAAGTCTTCACTGACGCAGACAGACGGAAAAATGGCCGCTGTAGCGTGCAGGTGGAGTTTATGAACACGCCCTAGTCTCAATATTCCACCGAAAAAAGATACAAGCCCTGCGCCGGTGCTGTGGGGCTTGCTTTTTTTCTGTCCCGTGCCTCCAGGATTTCCCGAAAACCCGCGACGGAAATCCGTCCCATCCCAACATTCACCAGGGTTCCGACCATGTTGCGCACCATGTGGTAAAGAAATCCGTTGCCATGGATCGTGATCTCCAGCATGTCCCCCTTCTCCCCAATCTCCGCCCGATACATCGTCCGCACAGGGCTCATGGGTGCACCGCCACTGGCCCGGAAACTCGTGAAGTCATGGGTGCCGAGAACCATCGCCAATGCCTCTCTCATGGCATGGATATCCAAGGGCCGCCCGACATACCATGCGTAGTTCCTCGTGAAGGGATTCGGGAAGCTTCCCCGCTGGATGCGATAGATATAGGTCTTGCTCTTCGCGCTGTGGCGCGCGCTGAAATCGAAATCCGCCTCCGCCGCCTCCAGCACCACAATGTCATCGGGCAGCAGGCTGTTTACCGCCAGTGGAATGCGCTCCACGGGAATCCGCCCGTCGGTAAAGAAATTCACCACCTGCCCGTAGGCATGGACTCCCGCATCGGTACGCCCGGAGGCCGCCAGCTCTATGGAATCCCCGAAAACCGTTTCCAGCTTTGCCTCCAGGACATTCTGCACGGCAGCCACAGGCGGCCTCTGCCTCTGGAAGCCATGGTAATTCGTCCCGTCATAGGCAACCGTCAGGCGGATGTTCCTCGCCCGTGCCTTCATCTCATCCTTGTGTTCCGGTTTCATATCCACCCGTCCTGTTCACAGATTGTTCCATTTGAGCAGGGCAAGCATCCCGCAAAGCAGGACAGACGCTCCGCATGCCACATAATCGATGCTGCTGACCCGAAGGACCTTCATCTGGGTCCTCCCCTCGCCCCCATGATAGCACCGCGCCTCCATGGCCATGGCCAGCTCATCCGCCCTGCGGAAAGCGGAGATGAAAAGAGGCACAAGGACAGGGACAATCTGTTTCGCCCGCTGCATGAGATTCCCCGTCGTAAAGTCCGCCCCCCTGGACTGCTGGGCCTTCATGATCTTATCCGTCTCCTCAATCAACGTGGGAATGAACCGCAAGGCGATGGTCATCATCATGGCCAGTTCATGGGCAGGAATCCCGACGCGCTTCAAGGGGGAAAGCAGCTGTTCCAAGGCATCCGTGAGCTTCAGGGGGCTGGTGGTGAAGGTGAGCAGGGAAGAGAGCAAGATCAGCAGAACGAGCCGCAGACTGATGAAAATCCCCTTTCCCAGGCCTTCCCGGGTCACATGGAACATCCATACCCTCGCAATATCTTCCCCCGGTGTGCTGAACAGGTGGATGGCAAAGGTAAACAGGATGATCCAAAGAAGAGGCCGCAGAGATTTCGTCATCATCCGCATGGGAATCCCGGAAAAATAAAAAAGTCCCCCCGTCAAAAGGGAAAATACGATATATGCCCCTACGGTATCAAAGAAAAAGATTCCGATGAGGAAGAAAAAAAGCAAGACAATCTTCACCCTCGGGTCCATGCGGTGCAGCAGGGAACCTCCGGGAAAATACTGTCCTATCGTGATATCCGATAACATCTCTGTCAAAAGCCTCCAACCAATGTTCTATCTTTCAGCCATTCTTTCCCTTGACTGCCTTCATGATATTGGCAATGCCCTCCTCCACGGTCAGGGCATTCGTGTCCACCGGGATTCCTGCATCCCTCAGATCCTCCAGGAAGGACATGATCTGCGGCGGGCAGAGACCGGCCTCCTGCAGGGTGTCCCTTGCCCGGAAGGCCCTGGCGGGTGTATCGTACAAAAGGACCCGTCCCTGGTTCATGAAAAGGACTTTGTCCGCCAGGCAGGCAATATCATCCATATTGTGGGACACGAAAATCATCGTGATATGCTTCTTCTCATGCAGCTGCAGGATTTCCTGGATTAATTTGTTCTTCCCCGCTGCATCCAAACCGGCGGTCGGCTCATCCAGCACAAGGTATTTCGGCTGCATGGCGAGGATGCCCGCAATGGCCACGCGGCGCATCTGGCCGCCGCTGAGCTGGAACGGGGACTTGTCCTTGAACTCCTCATAGCCAAGCCCCACCAGGGACATGGCCTCCTTTACCCGCTCCTCCACTTCTTCCTCCCCAAGGCCAAGATTCCGTGGAGCAAAGGCAATATCCGCAAAAATCGTCTCCTCGAAAAGCTGATGTTCTGCGTACTGGAACACCATACCCACCTTGCGCCTCGCATCCCGCGCCGCAAGCTTTTCCGACTTGCTCCCCTTACCGTTCAGGTCAACGCCGTCCACGAGCACCTGTCCGCCGGTAGGTTCCAGCAAGCCATTGAGGTGCTGCACCAGTGTGGATTTCCCGGAGCCGGTATGTCCTGCTATGGCAGTAAAACTGCCCTCCTCGATCACGAGGTCCACGCCCTTCAGTGCGGTCCGCTCAAAAGGTGTCTTGGGCATATAGGTATATGTAACATTCCTGATCTCTATGGACATTTCTACTCTCCAACCACAGATTTCCTGCCAGCAGCCATCCTCACCAGCACTTCGATGAGTTTCTCGCTTTCATAGATTCCCTTCGGGATCTTCCATCCCTTCCGGCGCAATTTCTCAGAAATATCCGCCGCCAGGGGAACGTCGAGATTCCATTGCTTCAACTGCTCCGGACGGCCAAAGATTTCCTTTGGCACGCCTTCCATGACCACATTCCCCTTTTCCATGACGACAATGCGGTCCGCAGCAATGGCCTCTTCCATGAAATGGGTGATGTAGACAACGGTGATGCCCTTCTCCTCATGGAGCCGCTTCACCGTCCCAAGCACCTCGGAACGCCCCTGGGGATCCAGCATGGCCGTCGGCTCATCCAGCACGAGGCACTTCGTCTCCATGGCAAGGGCTCCTGCAATGGCAATGCGCTGCTTCTGCCCGCCGGAAAGGAGGTGCGGCGCAAAGGTGCGGTACTTTCTCATATGCACGGTCTTCAAGGCCTCATTGACCCGACGGCGGATTTCCTCCGGGGGAACCCCAAGGTTTTCCGGGCCAAAGGCGATATCGTCCTCCACAATAGCCGCAATGATCTGGTTGTCCGGATTCTGGAATACCATGCCGACCTGCTGCCGTATCTCCCAAACGGCATCCGTCTCCCGCGTGTCCATCCCCGCCACCCGGCAATGCCCCTCCGTCGGGAGCAGCAGAGCATTGAGATGCTTCGCCAGAGTCGATTTCCCCGACCCGTTCGCGCCAAGAACCGCCACGAACTCACCTTCCTCAATGGAAAGATTCACATGACGAAGGGCAGGAAACTCATTTTCCTGTCCTTTGTGGTAGATATGGGATAGATTTTCCAGTTCAATAAATGACATGAATGGCAGCCTCCAGCGATACATCAACAATTTCAATGCTTACTATTATAACGTATTGTTCAAATTTTGCCAAAGGCAAAATATACCCGTCTGGTGCTATTTCTTTATTGGTCAGGATTTTGTTCAGCATCAAAGCTGCTCTCCATATTCTATTCGGCAGATAAACGAAAAGGAAGCTGTCATCAGGCAGCCTCCTCTAGAGAATAACTCGATTTTAGAATACCTTTCCCGCAATGAACCAAATACGGCCACGACTTTCAGCGTCTCGGGAGAGGTTGTCGGCAAAGCCGATGCGTCTTGCGTAGTCCAGCCTTGCAAACCAGTCGTTTGGTTTGCTGTAGGTCAAACCGATGCCCCAGCCCTTCAGTGTAGTACTGCCGCCACGAGATTTCTCGGTCTTCACCCTGCCAGCATCGAAGTAGGTGGAAATCACAAAACCGGGAACCGGCGTATGGTAACGTAGTTCCAGATTACCTAAGATTCCTTCGTCACCTGAAGCTTCGCCCTGCGGATAAGCACGGACGCCCTTGGCGCCACCCAGATAGATATGTTCGCTGCTATCCAGATTGCTGAAAGCTTTCTGCCCGGACAGCTTCAACATTACATCAAAGTGGCCGCCCAGTTTCTGCACGGCTGTGAGATTAGCAGTCCCCTTGGTAAAGCGACCTTTGGTGTCGCCAGCCTCTGCCAGTACGCTGGCGACATCTGATTTAGGAATCATATTCCCCGTATGCAGCATCACATTGTATTGCAGGAGGTTTTGGGTCGTACGGCTATGGCCATCCAGGCCAATCTCCCAACTATGCGAATGACGGCTGCCAATATCCAGCCCGTTGAACTCGTCCTCCAACATGCGGTAATTATAGGCGTAAACCAGATTCAACCCCTTGGTTCCCCTGTTCAGCAAGGGCGTTCTGCCATAAAGACTTATGGTATCGGAAAGGCCATTTGCGCCCAACTGACTCCAAATGCTACCCAATTCATAATCAGAATGACTGAATCCCAGCCCCAAAACGGTAGCACTATGGCCTACAGGTGTTTCCAGCGCAATATTATAGGCGCGCTGATTGCTGTTGGAAAACAGCATTCCCGCATTCAGCCGGGCACCTGAACCTTCCAGATTGCGCCACTCTGCCTGCAAGCCATAACGGTAACGACCTGCTGCCCTGCTGCCATAGTTTTCCATATAGAGCACATAGGCATCCACATCATCATGGGAAAGGCTGACCGTCAGGTCAGAGGTGCCCTGTTCCGTTCCCGGTGACAGGTTGGCGCTTATGGCAATGCCCGGCACATCCCGCAGATTCCGCAGGGTATTTTCCAGCCTGCCGGTACGGATGATGTCACCGGGTTTCAGTCCGGCCAGATAGCCTTTGACCACACGTTCCTGCATGACATCACCATTGACCAGGGTAATCTTGCCGAATCTGCCCGGCTCGATATTCAGCTGCAGATTGCCTCGCATTGCCATCTGCTCCGGGATGTAGGCCAAAGCGGCAAGATATCCGTGACTGCGGACATAGCCGGTGACTTTATCCACCATGGCATTGAGTTCCTGCGCAGTTATCTCCTTCCCGATAATGGTATCCGTGATGGCCTGCAGCTCTGCATCGTTAAGTGTCAGACCCTCATACTTTATCGCAATGCTCCTTAGATGGAAGTGCGTCCCGGCAGGAACAGCTGCAGCGGGAGCCGTACCGGCCTCCACCACGGGGCTGGTATCCGTTGCCGGTGGCCGCTCGATACTCTCCCCCGGTTCGGGCACAGCGGGTGCTGCCCACGCAGTCAGCGAAGATGCCGACAGCAGTGAAGCTGTGAGCAAACCTGCCATACCATAAGTGACTTTTTTCTGTTTAGTGCTTTTCTTTGAAATACCCAATATTAATCTCCTTCGTTGTTATTGCTATCCATAGACTGATTATCTTCTTCCCTGCCTGCTGTTTCCTGACTTTGCTGCTGGGCCACTGCTTCGGCACTCATGGATGTCGGCGGATTCACGCCTTTATTGGTGAAGCTAAGCTTGCCATCATTGTCAAACTCATGCCGTATCGGCTCATTGCCCTGCGTGTTCACTTGATTGTCGGTCTGTTCCTCTGTCTGTTTTTTCTCCTCCTTATTATCGCTATCCTTGGAAACCGTATCTCCGCTGCCCGTATTGCTTTGCGGTGCCATGGTTTCTATTTCAGGAATGCCCACCATTGTCTCCTTCGGCACAATAGCGGCTGCCAGGGTGGAAACTTCCTCCATTTTTCCCGTGGAGATGGTCACTGTGCCTCCACCGGTCGTGCTGGTCAGGAAATAATTATCTGCATCCATCCCCAGCAGACTGAAGACATAGTTCACAGGCTTATTTTCCCCCGCACTGCTGTCTGCCGTATTTCCCAGCGCATTGACTGCAGCATCATCTCCGGAGACAAAGCCCGTCGCCGTGCCTGTTCCATGTACCGTAGTAGTGCCATCGTAATCCTTCGTGATTTTTTCATCCACTACGAAAGTGACGGCCTTGCGATTGATGATACCTGCCCCCACGGCGGTACTATTGATGGTATAGTTGCCTGCATCCGTGCCCGTCAAGGCAATCCCTGTATAATTCACGGACTGAGTGCCGGCCTTCTTCGCGGCGTAAGTCGCGCCCATACCCGAACGGTCAAGGCTGACTGCATCACCAGCCACTACGCCGGAAAACGTTTCTGCACCGATAGCAGCTTCCAGCGTACCATCATAAGTCTTGTCGGCATCACTGAAGGATACCGTGATAGCCTTCGGCGCTATGGTACTGCCACTATTGGATACATAGGTTATGGTATAGTTGTTGCCACCATTGCCGTCATTGATGGTGCCGCCGCTGACATTCAGGGTCTTGCCTGAACCAGCATTCTTGTCCGTGAAGGCCAAAGCTGCTCCAGTAAACGTATCCGTCCCGATCAAGCCTGTCGTGCTATAAGTACCTCCTGTACCCTCGGTCGTGCCGTCATAGGTCTTGTTCAACGCATTGGCCGTGACCGTCAGCGCAGCCTTGTTGATGGTTCCTGTCCCGGCAGCCGTGCTGTTGATGGTGTAATTACCCGCATCCGCTCCCGACAACGTGATGGCATACGCTATGCCCTTACCGGTACCAGCATTCTTGTCCGCGAAGTTACCCACAGCACTGGTAGAAACAACATCACCAGCTACAACGCCGGTTGTCGTGCCAGTTCCCGTAATTACTGTCGTGCCATCATAGGTTTTCGTCACTGTACTACTCGGGGTAAAGGTCAGTGCCTTCGGCGATATGGTACTGCCGGTATTGGCCACATAGGTCAGGGTATAGTTGTTGCCACCGTTGCCATCATTGATGGTACCGCCGCTGACATTCAGGGTCTTGCCTGAACCAGCATTCTTGTCCGTGAAGGCCAAAGCTGCTCCGGTAAACGTATCCGTCCCCATCAAGCCTGTCGTGCTATAAGTACCTCCTGTACCCTCGGTCGTGCCGTCATAGGTCTTGTTCAGTGCATTGGCCGTGACCGTCAGCGCGGCCTTGTTGATAGTCAGCTTGCCGTGGTTGATGTTATATCCACGGTTATCGTCAGAATAGATGGTCTGATAAGTGCCCACATTGCGATAGGCGGCTTCCTTCAGATAGTCTCCGTTCAATCCGGGGTCTGCGACCAAAATATCCGCCTTATAGACAGCCTGATTCAACGCACCGTTATAAGTCATCGTCTTATCCGATTCCGTCACGAGGGTGCTCAAATCCAAATTGGTCAGAAAAGCCGTCAGCATAGGCGTGGTATAGCCGTCATAAATGCGCCAGGTTTTCGTGGTGGTGTATTCCGCATCCAAATCCCAGCCGGTATACGTGGCCGCTGATTTGAGCTGCGTCAACGTCCTGCCCTGCGTACCAGTTTCCTCATCCGCCCGATAGAACGAATCCAAAGCCGCAGTCCCATTGCCGATTATCTTGTCTCCCGTAAGGGTATAGGTATATTGAACCGTGCCGCTGTTCTGCCCGGCGACGCCACCCACATTGGCACTCCCGCTGACTGTCCCCTTGTTATAGGCATTGAGCAAAGAACCGCCGCTGGCTGTTTCACCGGCCAGACCGCCCACGGTATTGCCGCCGGTCACATTGCCGTCATTATAGGCAATGCTGAACGTGCCGCTGTTCTGTCCGACCAGACCGCCAGTATAGGCACCCGTACCCGTTACGGCGGCAAAATTCCGCACCTTGGTCACAATACCGCTGTTGCCGCCGACCAAACCACCAAGGTAGCTGGTACCGGTCAGCGTCTGGGCCGTAGTCAGGTCAAAATTCTGCAGCGTGCCACTGTTAAGGCCCACAAGACCGCCAACATAATTCTTGCCATTTACCGTGCCGGTGTTGGTAATGCTGACGATACTGCCATTCAGAACGGCACTATTGGAGCCGATAACGCCGCCCACATTATCACTGCCGGTGGCCGTGATGGTGCCGCTGTTGCTGAGACTGGCAGCTGTATCGGAAAGGATATACGCATTGGAACCCACGACACCGCCCACATTATTGCCGGCCGTAACGGTGATATTGCCTGTATTGGAAAGGTTCTGCAACAGGCCGCCAGGCTTGCCGGACACCACCACATTATTGCCGACCACACCACCAACATTGCCCTGCGTGCTTGTCAAGGTAAGGTTATTGGCCTGCGTGATATTCCTTACGATACCGCTGTTTTCACCGACTATCCCGCCTACACTCTTCTTGCCCACAATCTCGCCTGTGTTGCTGATGGTGGTAGAACTGCCGTCCAAAATGCCGCATGTATTATAACTGCGGTTATAGCCAATAATGCCGCCCACGCGTTCCACATTGGGAGCATTTATTTTGCCGCTGTTGGTAACATTGGTAAAGCTTGTCCCCTCATTCAGTCCCACTATGCCACCGGCATTTATATTACCACTAATGGTAAAATCCGCTGTATTGTGAACATTCGTCAGAACACCATTGTTATACCCCACCACAGGACTGCCATGGTCTCTGCTGTGAATCGCAAAAGATTCCGTCACCGTGATATTCTGTATCGTACCAGCGTTAACACCTGCTATGCCGCCGCCCTGACCGGCACCGGCATAGATTGAAGCAGTGCTGGTATTCCCGGAACTGTCCACCACCCCTGAAACATTGTTGCCTACTATGCCACCGACGACATTGGACCCACTTACACTGCCGCTATTCACGGCATTACTGATTGTACCGCTAGTTTCCTGCCGACCGACAACACCACCAACAACATTTCTGCTTTGGGAATCACCCAGATTTGCCTCGACCGCGCCACTGTTGCTGACATACGAAATTGTGCCACCATTATTTACGCCCACAACACCGCCAATTTTCTGTTCTCCGTTCACAGCCCCTGTATTGGTGACATTCTTTACATTTTTGTCGGTATAACCCACAACGCCACCAACTTCGGCATATCCCTTAATCGTGCCGCTATTGATAATGGTTGTGGAAGTGCCGTCCAAAGTACCATTGCGATTATAGCCAATAATGCCGCCCACATGGCTGCTGCCGGTGGCCGTAATATTCCCCGTATTGGTAACATTAGTAAAGCTTGTCCCATCATTGATACCCACAATCCCACCGACATTCGTACCGGAAGTGATGGTGAAATCCGCATTGTTGGTAATATCCTGCAATTTACCATTGGCAGCATTATGCCCCACGATTGTGCCAATATGTAGATTGCCGGTCAACGTAAAGGAATCATTCTGGGTAATATTCTTTACTGTACCCTTATTAGCACCGACAATGCCGCCAACACCAGATACCGCCGTGAGATTTCCCGTATTACGGGAACTTTCAATCACACCATCGCTGGTATCATTATTACCGACTATCCCCCCTACATTAGTAGAGGTTCCTGTTACATCCCCACTATTGAATGCATTACTGGTCGTTCCGGCACCCTTCTGATAGCCCACTATACCACCGACGGAATGATTCCCTGCACTGACATTTCCTGCATTGGATACCCCTGACACCGTGCCCGAATTCTCTCCTACAATGCCTCCTGCTTTATACGCCACGCTTGTGATATTACCAAAGTTTCGGGAATTCGTAACTTGTCCCCCCGAAGAGTTGCCACCAACTATCCCGCCTAAATAACCATTACCAGTAAGATTACCACGATTTTCCGCATCATCTATCTGCCCGGAAGAAATCCCAACTATCCCGCCATTATTCGTCAAATTACCATCTAACCCGATAACGTTACCTTTATTTACCACATGGCGAATTATCCCCGTATTTCTACCGGCTATTCCTCCTGAATAGGGGCCATGACAATTCACCGTAGCTTCATTGACGACATATTCAATTACGCCAGAGTTTTGCCCTGTAATACCTGCAGCATATGTATTTCCTCCTACATTGCCTGTCACAGTCACATTTCGTATTATGCCAGAATTGGTATTGAACAAAGCCATGTCAGCAGCGTCAGAAGAAATTATATTTATATTCTTGACGGCATAACCCAGCCCGTCAAATTTCCCTGTAAAGCCTGTGCTCCCAACTATACGCGGATTCGTATTTCCTGCATCAATATCGTTTGCCAGCATATAGCTGCCGCTTAAACCGCTTTTGATTGCATTGAATTCACTCAGTGAAGTAATCAGCTTGCACATATTGGCCGTTTCACTCATGGTATAGGCAGGCGGCGTATCAGCACCGGTATAGCCGATATAAATATCGCCTCCATGCGTGGTCAGATGCACATCCGTACTTGGAACCGCACCATTAGCCGTCACATTGGCCGGATTCTTGAAGCTGATATTTTCCCCGTCCACAGTAATTTCGGTTGCTGCACGCAATGTCCCCCGGTTGATGATGTCGCCGGTATAATTCACCGCACTATCCAACGCCGCTTTCGCTGTATCAAAATCCGTCAGGCTGCTGCTGATATCGGCAGTGGACAGATGCAGCGAGCCAACATTCACACTGGCCCCATCCCCGAACAGGATGCCATGTGGATTGATTAAGTATACATTGGCACCAGTACCATTTAGCGCGCCATTGATGATGGACTGATTGGCGCCGGTCACCACATTCAGATAGGTATGGCTCCCGCCAAAGTTCACAATATCCCCTGCATTCAGGGAAAAATCCGTCCATTTTATCAGATTGTTGGCAACAGTGCTGGTGATATCCATCGTCGTGACAGCTGTACTGATGCTGGCTGTAGTGGATGTTCCGCCCGTTGGCAGTGCCTGCGCCACCGGCATGATGCTGAACGCCCCGGCCATCAGTGCCGCCAATATCCCATAGCGCGCTTTACGCGAAATCGTATCCGTCCTTTTCATCTCTTTTCACTCCTTGTTTATATGCCCTTCAAGCCCAACCGCGCAAAAGCCTCCCCTCAGCAGGCAGACGGGCAGAATATACCCGCCATCCCGCCAAGGGAAGGCTTATCAATATCTTCATGAAATTGTGGATAACCGACTATCAGGCAGAGACGTCTGCCCCCCCCGAAAAGACAGATGTGGGCACACTAAAAACACTCCTGCTCTGCAATCCAAAACATCCTGCTCGTCTCATGACCGCACCCTCCTTCTAATTGTATCAACTAATTATTTTATAACTCAAACTTCGCAGATAAAGATTCATAAATAACCTTTAATTCCGACTAATAAATGTTCTCTCAAAATAAATTCGACAATCTCAGCTTTCAATTTATCATTTTCTGCCTTGAGTTCAGCAATAACCTTGTCGCGCTTGGCAATTTCATGAGCAGCCCAAGCTTTTAAGGTGTGATCTCATTTTGGAGCGACAATACCAATTCTTCGAGTTGTTTGCTTTCCATGACAAATCACACCACCTTTCAGATTTTTATTATGTATATCGACAGTTTCAATAAATTTCTTAAATGAACTCACGGGACGACTGAACAGTTACAATTATACTTACTTTTCCTATTCGACGCCTCTCCCCCCATTCCCTCTAAAATCAAAAATTTTTCACATCTTCCCCTTACAACGCAAAAAGCCGCAAGCCCTTTGAGACAACTATCTCAAAAACTTGCGGCTCTTTTTATGCCAATCTTATCCGTTCAATTTCTTCGCCAGAAGCTCGTTGACCATCTGGGGGTTTGCTTTTCCCTTGGACTGTTTCATGACCTGGCCTACGAGGGCGCCGATGGCTTTCTTGTTGCCGCCCTTGTAGTCCTCCACAGCCTTTTGGTTGTCCTCGATGACCTTGTCCACGATGGCTTCGATGGCCTTGGTGTCCGTGATCTGTACAAGGCCCTTGTCCTTGACGATCTTCTCCGGGGCATCGGGATTCGTCCACATCTCGGAGAACACCTTCTTGGCAATCTTGCCGGAAATCGTATTCTTCATGATGAGCTGGATCATCTGTCCCAGGCGTTCCGCCTCCACCGGCGATTTGCTGATGTCAATGCCCTCGGCATTGAGGTTTTTGGCGAGATCGCTCATCATCCAGTTCGCGGCAAGTTTCGCATCGGCACCGGTGGCGATGACTGCATCAAAATACTCCGCCATCTGGCGCGAGCTCGTGATGATGCCGGCATCGTACTCCGAGAGGCCGTATTCCTTCTCCAGACGGGCACGGCGGGCATCGGGAAGCTCCGGCAGGCTCTTCCTGTAGGCATCGATCTCCTCGTCCGTCGTGATGATGGGAGGCAGATCCGGCTCCGGCATGTAACGGTAGTCGTGGGCATTTTCCTTGCTACGCATGGAAAGGGTAATGCCACGGTCAGGATCCCAGGTGCGCGTCTCCTGGATGACATGCCCGCCATCCTCCAGGACCTCTGTCTGGCGCTCAATCTCGTAATTGATGGCATCCTCCAGGGACTTGAAGGAATTGATGTTCTTCATCTCCGTGCGGGTGCCAAGCTCTGTCGTCCCCGCAGGACGCAGGGACACATTGATGTCCGCCCGGAGGTTCCCCTCCTCCATCCGGCAGTTGGATACATCGATGTACTCAAGGATCGCCTTGATCTTTTCCATGTAGGCACGGGCCTCTTCGGCCGAGTGCATGTCCGGCTCCGACACGATCTCGATGAGAGGGACGCCGGTCCGGTTGTAATCCACGTTGGATGTGGCAGAGTCCTTGATGTTCGTGCCGGAATGCACCAGTTTCCCCGCATCCTCCTCCATGTGGATGCGAGTGAGGCGCACGCGCTTCTTCTCGCCCTCAATATCGATGTCCACCCATCCATGCTCTGCAATGGGCAGGTCATACTGGGAGGTCTGCCAGTTCTTCGGCAGATCCGGATAGTAGTAGTTCTTGCGGTCGAACTTGCTGTAGTTGTTGATGGTGCAGTTCGTGGCAAGCCCTGCCTTGATGGCAAATTCCACCACTCTCTTGTTCACCGTCGGAAGCACGCCCGGAAGACCAAGGCACACGGGGCACACATGGGTGTTCTGCTCGGCGCCGAAGGTGGTGGCGCAGCCGCAGAAAATCTTCGTCTTCGTTTTCAGTTCGCTATGTATTTCAAGGCCAATCACGGCTTCATACTTCATCAGTTCGTCCCTCCCAGCTGTGCCATCTCGTTCCTGAAGTTCTGGCTCTGCTCGTAGGTATAGGCAGCGCGGAGGATGGTCGCTTCATCCAGGGCCTTCCCGATAATCTGGAGACCGATGGGCATGTGCTTGCTGCTGTAGCCGCAGGGAATGGAGATGCCCGGCAGTCCTGCAAGGTTCAAGGGAACGGTGCAGATATCCTGCAAATACATCTGCAAGGGATCGTCAATCATCTCCCCGATCTTGAAGGCGGGCGTCGGAGCCGTGGGTGCCATGATGACATCCACTTTCTGGAAGGCTTCCGTGTAGTCCTGCTGCACGAGGGTGCGCACCTTGAGGGCCTTGAGATAATAGGCATCATAATATCCGGCAGAAAGAGCATAGTTGCCGATCATGATGCGGCGCTTGACCTCCTCGCCGAACTTTGCGCTGCGGGTATTGGTCATGAGCTCCACCACATCGGCGCCATCCACACGCTCGCCATAGCTTACGCCGTCATAGCGCTCAAGGTTTGTCGCCGCTTCTGCCGGAGCGATGAGGTAATAGGTGGAGATGGCATAGTCCGTATGGGGAAGAGAGATATCAATGACCTCTGCCCCCATCTCCTTGAATTTGCCGATGGCTTCCCGCACGGCCTTTTCCACATTGGGATCCATGCCCTCCGTGAAATACTCCTTGGGAAGTCCGATCTTGAGTCCCTTCACGTCCTCCACAAGGGATTTCGTATAGTCAGGAACCGCTGCCGCACTGGAGGTGGAATCCATCTCGTCCAGACCTGCGATCACGTTCAGCACATGGGCGCAATCCGTCACATCCCTGGTCAAAGGGCCAATCTGGTCAAGGGAGGATGCATAGGCCACAAGGCCGTAACGGGAAACCCGACCATAGGTGGGCTTGAGTCCCACGACACCACAGAAGGACGCCGGCTGGCGGATCGAGCCGCCTGTATCGGAGCCCAGGGCCCAGATAGCCGTGCCTGCCGCCACTGCCGCAGCACTGCCGCCGGAACTTCCTCCCGGCACACATTCCGTATTCCAGGGATTGTGCGTCGGATAGTAAGCGGAGTTCTCTGTGGAACCGCCCATGGCAAACTCATCCATATTGGCCTTGCCGAGGATGACGGGATGCTCCTTCTGCAGCTTCTCCATGACCGTTGCATTGTAGGGGGGCACGAAATGCTCCAGAATCTTTGATGCGCAGGTGGTGGTAATCCCCTTGGTGCAGATATTGTCCTTGATGGCACCGGGAATCCCTTCCAGGAATGAGATCTCCTCCCCCTTGGCGATCCTCGCATCTGCTGCCTCTGCCTGCTTCAATGCCTCGTCTCTCGTCTGGGAGAGATATGCCTTTACATCATCCTCCACCTCATCGATGCGGGAAATGACATCCTTGGTGAGCTCGACAGAGGTGATTTCTTTTTTCACAAGCATGTCATGAAGGACATGCGCCGGTTTATCGTATAGTCTCACTTCAAATCCTCCCACAATTATTCTTCCAGTACCCGAGGCACCTTGAAATAGCCGTCTTCCTTCAAGGGTGCGTTGGAAAGGGCCAGTTCCCTGTCAAGGGACGGCTTCACCACATCCTCACGGAACACGTTCTGTATGGGGAGCGCATAGGTCGTGGGCTTCACGTTTTCCGTGTCCACGGCCTTCAGATTTTCCACGTAAGTCAGGAACTTGTCGAGCTGCCCAATGTATTTGCCGGATTCCTCCGCCGGAATCGAAAGGCGGGAGAGAACCGCTACCTTATCCAGATCTTCCTGCGTAACCTTCATATCCTCATTTCACCACTTTCAGCGCCCAGTATTTTATTTCTTTTTCGCAACAGCCGTGCGGATGGAAAGCTCGCGGAGCTGTTTCTCCTCCACCGGCGAGGGCGCATCGGACATGACATCGCGTGCGCTCTGGTTCTTCGGGAATGCGATGACATCGCGGATGGAGCCGCGCTTCGCCATGATCATCACGAGACGGTCAAGGCCGAAGGCAATGCCGCCATGGGGAGGCGTGCCGTACTGGAAGGCATCCATCATGAAGCCGAACTTCTCATGGGCCTGCTCATGGGTAAGGCCCAGGGACTCGAAGACCTGCTCCTGCAGATCCGCATTGTAGATACGGAGGCTGCCGCCGCCGATCTCCACGCCATTGAGCACCATGTCATAGGCATTTGCCTTCACGCGACCCGGATCGGTCTTGAGGTACTGGATATCCTCATCCCGCGGCGCGGTAAAGGGATGGTGCATCGCCTTCCAGCGCTTCTCTTCCTCGCTGTACTCATACATGGGGAAGTCCACAATCCAGAGGAATTTCAACTCATCGGGATTGATGAGGCCGCGGCGGCGTCCCATCTCAAGGCGGAGCTGCCCGAGGGCCTGGGCCACCACAAGGCGCTGGTCGGCAACCACCAGCAGGAGGTCGCCCGTTTTTGCGCCGGTTGCCCCGGCAATCTTCTGGAAGGTCTCGTCACTATAGAATTTCTTGAAGGGGGACTTGATGCCCTCCTCACTGTACTGAATCCATGCAAGGCCCTTTGCCCCATAGATCTGGACAAACTGAACCAGACCGTCCAGTTCGCGGCGCGGGATATTGGCATAGCCATCCACCTTGATGCACTTGACCTGCCCGCCATGTTCCAGAACGGCATTGAACACCTTGAAATCAGAGCCCTTGACGTACTCGGAGATGTCCATGAGCTTCATGTCAAAGCGGAGATCCGGCTTGTCGGAGCCGTAGTTGTCCATAGCATCGTCCCAGGTCATGCGCAGGAAAGGCGTCTCCACCTTTGCTCCGATGGCTTTGTCAAAGAGTTCCTTGATCATGTCCTCCATGATGGCAAGGATCTCTTCCTGGTCCATGAAGGACATCTCGATATCCAGCTGGGTGAACTCCGGCTGACGGTCCGCCCTGAGATCCTCGTCGCGGAAGCAGCGGACAATCTGGAAATACTTCTCAAAGCCTGCCACCTGCAAAATCTGCTTGAAAATCTGTGGAGACTGGGGAAGTGCATAGAACTCACCGGGATTGAGACGGCTCGGCACGAGGAAGTCCCTTGCGCCCTCCGGCGTGCTCTTGCAGAGCATCGGTGTCTCGATCTCAAGGAAATCATGCGCATCAAAGAAGTCGCGCATGACCTTTGCCACGCGATGGCGGAGCATGAGATTCTTCTGCATCTCGGGACGGCGCAGATCAAGATAGCGGTAGCGCATGCGGACCATCTCGTCCACGTCAATGCCATCCTGGATGTAGAAGGGCGGCGTCTTTGCCTTGTTCAGGATGCGGAGTTCCGTGACAACGACCTCGATCTCGCCGGTCTCCATATTGGGGTTGATCGTGTCCTCGCTGCGCCCACGGACCTTGCCACGGATTCCCATGACGAACTCGGAGCGCAGGGACTCTGCCTTGTGGAAGGATTCCTCCCCCATGGCTGCCTCATCAAATACCACCTGAACGAGACCGGAACGATCCCTCATATCGACGAAAATAAGCCCGCCATGGTCGCGGCGACGGGATACCCATCCGCAGAGCACAACCTCCTGGTCGATGTTCTCCTTGCGAAGCTCGCCGCAATGATGGCTTCGCTTCATTCCTTGCAATGTTTCCATGAACCTTTCACCTCAGTCATCAACTTTTTTACAATATCATCGATCGAAACCTTCTGCTGCTCGCTCTTTTCCATGTCCTTGAGCATGACAACAGATTCCTTGATTTCATCCTCGCCCATGATGATGGCAAAACGAGCTGCAGACTTGTTTGCCTGTTTCATCTGGGCCTTCATGCTGCGCCCTGCATAATCCATGGCAGCCTTCAGGCCTGCATCCCTGAGCTTCTCCAGAAGCTGGAAGGCAGGAAGCCTTGCTTCCTCTCCCAGGGCAACAACAAAGACCTCTGTGGGAGACGCATGCTCAGGAAGCAATCCTTGTTTTTCCAAGGCCAAAAGAACCCTTTCCAGTCCCACCGCAAAGCCTACCGCCGGTGTCGGATTGCCGCCGATCTCCTCGATGAGACAATCGTAGCGTCCGCCCCCTGCCACCGCACTCTGCGCGCCCAAGGGAGCATACTTGATCTCAAAGGCTGTCTTCGTATAGTAATCGAGACCGCGGACCAGCCTCGGATCCAGCTCGAATTCCACACCGACGTCCTTGAGATAGCGCTGGACCTCATCGAAATGGGCCTTGCATTCGTCGCAAAGGCAATCCGTGACCTTCGGGGCATCCTTCATGAATTCCTTGTCCGCATCCGCCTTGCAGTCAAGTATCCTGAGGGGATTCCTCTCAAAACGGTCATTGCAGTCCTTGCAGAGTTCCCCCAGCTTGTCGCGGAAAAAATCCTGAAGGGCCTTGCGGTACATCGGGCGGCATTTGGGGCATCCCACGGAATTCAGGCTCAGCTTCAAGTCCGAAAGTCCAAGGGATTTGAGGAAATTCACCGCCAGGAGGATCACCTCTGCATCCACGGCCGGACTTTCCTCGCCCAGGGCCTCCACGCCAAACTGATGGAATTCCCGCATGCGGCCTGCCTGAGGCCTGTCATGCCGGAACATGGAGCCGATGTAAAAAAGCTTCGTCAGCGCATTGTCCGCATAGAGCTTGTTCTGAAGATAGGCACGGACTGCCGCCGCAGTATTTTCCGGACGCAGGGTGATGCTGCGTCCTCCCTTGTCGAGAAATGTGTACATCTCCTTGTCCACCACATCGGTTCCCTCACCGATGCCGCGCTGAAAAAGCTCTGTGTGCTCGAAAACCGGCGTGCGTATTTCCTTGTAGCCATAACGCGCACATATATCGCGAATCTTTTCTTCCACATACGTCCAATCGCCGACACTGTCAGGAAGGATATCCTTTGTGCCACGCGGGGCATTCGTCAACATGAAAACCGTTCCTCCTGTCCGCCGTAGGCCTCTCTTAAGAGCCCGGCCCTTTTTTCTATATAGATGTCAATGTCGCGCAAATACGTCACAAGATCCTTTGCGTTGAAGGAGGATTTCATGCGCTTTGCCCTGAAATCGACGACCTTCGTGGTGGCTGCGCCGCCAATGCCGAGAATCGTCTGGTGCTCCTCCATGATCTGGATGTTGTACATGCCCTCTGCGCCTTCCCTGCAGCACCCTATATTCTCCAGCTGCCCGCTCATGTAGCCCTGGCGATAGAGATAATAGGGGCGCATGCCGGCAGCATGTATGTACCGCATAGCCACCTCGGACATGCGGCGGGTCTCCTCATCGCTGGGAAGTTCCACATGCTCATTCTCATCGAGCTTCAGCTTGAGATTGGAGCCGCGCTTCAAAGCCAGGGCATGCAGGGTGATGTCATCGGGCTCCAGTGCCGTGACCTTCTGCATGGTATCCTCCACATCTTCCGCTGTCTCCCCCGGCAGTCCCAGGATGAGATCCATGTTGATGTGCGGAAAACCGGCATCCCGAAGGGCATGAAACATTTCCACGATGGCCTCCGGAGTATGCTGCCGGCCAATGAGCCGAAGGGTTCGTTCCTGCATGGTCTGTGGATTCACGCTAACCCGCGTGACATGATGCTCCTTCATGCAGGCGATCTTCCCGGCAGACATGCTGTCGGGACGTCCCGCTTCCACGGTGAATTCCACGATATTTGCGCCATAGAAAGAATTATATACCATATCCATCATTTCGGCAAAAAAATTATCGGGCAGACTCGTAGGCGTCCCCCCGCCGATATAGATATTCTGCACTTGAAACCCGTAACGCCCGACTTCCCGCTTCGCCGCCACCATATCCTTCGCCAATACATCCATGAACTCCCGCAACTTCTTCTCATTGGGAAGGAGATTGGAGGGAAAGGAACAGTAGAGGCAGCGGGTCAGACAGAAGGGAATCCCCACATAGACGCTGATGGTTTTCTCGTCCGAGGACTCCAGGAAAGGGAGCTGGCGAAAAGCCATGGGCACCATCATGGATGCCTTTTCCCTGCTGCATGCATAATCGGACTGCAGACGCGAAATGATGGCATCCTCCCACATCCCGCCGCGAATCCAGCGATGCACGATCTTCGTGGGCCGGACGCCATGAAGAATGCCCCAGGGAGCCGGAGGAAAACCAAATCGTTCCCTCAGCAACCAATAGAGATTGAGCTTGATGAGACGATGGAATGCGGCGCTTGCGCGTTCATCGGGCCTGCCTTCGCCCTCCCGCTCCAAGGTCTCCCCTTCGTCCAGTGTAAGAATCGTGACCACCCGCACCGGATCTTCGGAAACCCGCCGATTGCAGATATCCCAATGGGCATAGTCTGCGTCAGAAGCATCCTCCTCCACCTCAATGCGGAAGAGCCTGAAAATCTCCTTTACGACCTTGACAACCACCTGATGCTCGCTGTTCAGCGAAAAGCTGTTAATCTTCAACCGAATCCTGGCACTCCTTGCAATAGCCGAAGAACTTGACCTGATGGTCCATGATCCTGAACCCTGACTTGTTCTCGATATCCTGCTCCAGATTCTCCAGCAGGTCATCCTCAAACTCTGTGACCTTTCCGCATTTCGTGCAGATGAGATGGTGGTGATGGTGGGTGTCCGGATCGATGGCATTGACCTCATAGCGGCTGCATCCATCCCCGAATTCCATTTTCTGGAGGATTCCCAAATCGCTCAAGAGTTCCAGACTGCGGTATACGGTGGCCAGACCGATTTCCGAATGATTGTCCCGCAAGATTCCATGCACATCCTCCGCGCTCAGATGCTCTCCCGGATGATCCAGGAAAATCTGAAGGACAATCTGCCGCTGCGGCGTCATCTTGTGCTGCCGCTCCTGCAATTTTTGACGCAAATCCTCCATCGTGAATGTTGTCGGCATATCCATATCTCCTCATAAAATATATATTATTATTATTTTATTATTACACCTGTGCAGTCCCCATGGCTCTGGCAACGCTGTATACATCCTTGATCTGGCGTAGCCGGTGCATGAGGCCGGCAACCTGCTGGGCATTCCGTACATCAAGCCCAAGCAGGACATTGGTCGTTTTGTTCGCCCGATTGGGATTCGCATTCACGGAACGGATATTGAACTTCATTTCCGAGGGCACCGCCAAGATTTCTGACAGGATACCATTCCGGTCATTGCAGATGATCTCCAGCTCCACCGTATAGCTCTTGTCCAGTCCCACATCCCAATTGACCTCGATCATGCGGGAAAAATTCGTATCGTTGATGACGTTCGGGCAATCCGAGCGATGCACGGAAACCCCTCGTCCCCGTGTGATATAGCCGGTGATGGGATCCCCGGGAATCGGGTTGCAGCAACGCGCCAAACGCACCAAGAGGCCGCTTTCGCCTTCCACGAGCACGCCATGGCTCGACTTGCTTGCCGTCCCCTTTTGTGGTTGCTTGAACTTGCTCAAAAGTTTGGAAACATCCGGCGGGGTATTCTCCCGGACAGAATCCTTGTGCAGCTCGATGAGCTTTGAGAGAATGCCCGGCATGGCAATGCCGCCATATCCCAGGGCTGCCAGCAGGTCCTCCTCATTTTGGATGTTCAGCTTTTGCGCCACCAATTGGAGACGTTCATCGCTTACCACATCCTTGGGATTATAGCCGAGATGCTTGGCCTCCTGGATGAGCATCTCTCTGCCCCGCTCGATATTTTCCTCACGCTTTTCCTTCTTGAACCAGGAACGGATCTTGCTGCGCGTCTCGGAAGAAGCCACGATATTCAGCCAGTCGCGGCTGGGGCCATTGTTCGCCTTGTTTGTGATAACGGAAACGATATCGCCATTCTTGAGCTTGTACTCCAGTGGAACGAGCTTGCCGTTGACCTTTGCCCCGACGCAATGATGCCCCACCTCCGTATGGATCCGGTAGGCGAAATCGACGGGAACCGAGCCCTTGGGCAGATTAATAACATCCCCCTTCGGCGTGAAGACGAAAACCTCATCCGAGAAGACATCCACCTTCAATGCCTCGATATACTCACGGGAATCGCTGAGTTCCTGCTGCAGGCTCACCATCTGCCTGAGCCAGCTCATCTTCTGGTCCATGTCACTGCCGGCGCCGACGCTCTTTCCCGTCTCCTTATACTTCCAATGGGCAGCGATACCAAACTCCGACACCTGATGCATCTCCATGGTGCGGATCTGAATTTCCAGAGGTGCCCCCTTGGTCATGATCGTCGTATGAAGGGACTGGTAACCATTGCTTTTGGGCATGGCAATATAGTCCTTGAACCTCCCGGGAATCGGCTTCCACATGGCATGGATGGTACCAAGGACGCCATAGCAATCCTTCACGGAATGCACGAGCACCCGGATGGCAGAGAGATCGTAAATCTCACTGATGTCCTTGTTGTCCCGCTTCATCTTCTTGTATATGCTGTAGAAATGCTTCGCCCGCCCATTGATTTCCGCATCAATGCCGGCCTCCACTAATTTTTCCCGGATCTGCACAATGGCCTCATCAATGAATGCCTGCCGTTCCCTGCGCTTCTGGTTGACGCCCTCAACCAGCTCGTAATAGGTGTCCGGCTCCAGATAACGCAAGCAGAGATCTTCCAGCTCCCACTTGATGCTGGAGATACCCAGCCGGTTGGCCAGCGGGGCATAGATCTCTATGGTTTCCTGCGCAATACGCTTCTGCTTGTCCTCGCGCATGAATTTCAGCGTCCTCATGTTGTGCAGACGGTCGGCCAGCTTGATCATGATGACGCGGATGTCCTTCGCCATGGCGAGAAACATCTTGCGGTAGTTTTCCAGCTGCTGTTCTTCCTTGGACTTGTACTCTATACGCCCCAATTTCGTGACGCCGTCAATGAGCATGGCGACCTCGTAGCCGAACATCTCTTCCATCTGCTCGATGGTGTAGGTCGTGTCCTCCACCACATCATGCAGGAGAGCCGCGCTGATGGTTACGTCGTCAATATGGAGCTCTGTGAGGATTTGCGCCACGTGGAGCGGATGGATGATGTATGCCTCACCGGAGACACGTCTCTGTCCTTCATGGGCGGCATAGGCCAAATCGCAGGCACGACGAATAAGCCCGACATTCGCATTCGGCTGGTATCGCTGCACTGCCTGGATAATATTGTCTATTGTTACAGGTTCCTTGCCTGTGTCATTCATCCGACTCACCTCTTCGAGCATTGCCTTCATATCATTATACCACATCTGCAAGCTCTTTGATATAATTTCTCAGGATTCTGCATGTTTTCGAAAGGATGGGGACTGCATCAGGTCCATCTTTCCCTTGGGTGCAGGCAGGATATACCGGTTCTCCTCAAGATTCCCATGCAAAAGCCCAAGCTCCTGAAAAACCTGAAGCCCCCATTTCATGCTGTACAGGGAAATATGCCCAAACTGCCTCGAAAAGGCTGCCGTCAACACACATGCATCAAAGGGAATCGTCTTGCGGCTGGATTGCAAGCCTTTGAGGAAGGTGTATATCTTCACCAGCAGATCGCGATCCGGAAAGATCTGCTCTGTTTCGGCGGGACCCCATTCCTGAATCATGAGTTCTATGTTCCTGTTCCCCTGCCATTCATTGATCTGTGGGACATACACGATGTCAATAGCCTCTGCATTCACCACATTGACATAGGCGCTCTTGTTCCAGAAAAGGGCCGTTGCAGGCCGTTCCTTTTTCCCGAGCTCAAAGGCAAGGTGCTGCCCTTCCCGGCCAATGGGCCGTGCCCCCCTGCCACGCACGCCGCGGCAGCCAAAAAGCGGTTTCGGGTTTCCCATGCCGTAAGGCTCCAGTTTGGTAATCTCCTCCACCAGTTCAAAAGTGATCTCCTGCGGTGTCATCTCAAATTCCAGGGGAATCGTTGGGATAAAATCCTCAGGCTCCAATGTCTTTGCCACATATTCATCAAAAGCCTGCCGGAATCCCTCGATATCCTCTGCCTTCAAGGTCAATCCCGCAGCCTGGGAGTGCCCGCCAAAGCCAAGAAGATATTTCTCGCAGGCACAAAGGGCATCGTACATATGAAGCCCCTTGATGCTCCGGCAAGAGCCCTTGCCCATCTCTCCCTGAAGGCTGATGACAATCGTCGGCAGGTAATACTTGTCCACGAGACGGGATGCCACAATCCCAATGACACCAGGATGCCATTCCTCGCCGGAAAGAACAATGGAATGCATCGTCGAGAGATCCATGTCCTTGAGCTGCTGCTCGGCAAGGGCAAGGATGTCTTTCTCGATGTTCTGCCGTTCGAGATTCTCGTCGTTCAGCGCCGTTGCCACGACACTTGCAGCATCCTTGTCCTCTGACAGAAGCAGCCTGACTCCATCCATGGCGCTTCCAACGCGCCCTGCGGCATTGAGCCGTGGAGCCAGGGTGAACCCGACCTGGCCGGAATTGATTTCCTTGCCCTGCAGGGAAGAAACCTCTATGAGGGCCTGGATTCCCGGGAATTGCGTATGGGACAGCGCAGCAAGGCCAAGCCGCGTCAGTTTGCGATTCTCCCCCAGCAAAGGCACAATATCTGCAATCGTCCCCAACGCCACAAGTTCCATATCATCGGTGAATTCCTTATCCCGCGCCCGCCGGCAAAGGGCCTGGCACAATTTGAAGGCCACACCGACACCCGCCAGATTCTTGTCCGGATAGGAACAATCCTCCTGATGGGGATCAATGACCGCCAATGCCTCCGGAACCTGCACTCCGGGAAGATGGTGATCGGTGATGATGATATCCAATTCCTCCCGAATGGCCGCCACATCCTCCACGGAAGTGATTCCGCAATCCACGGATACCAAGAGATTTGTTCCTTCCTTGATCAATCGATGCAGGGAAGAAAGGTTGAACCCATATCCTTCTTTCTGGCGGTCCGGTATATAATAATCTGCCTTGGCCCCAAGATGTCGCAAAGTGCGTACAAGGATTGTCGTGGCGGTAATCCCGTCCACGTCATAATCGCCGTAGACAACAATCTGCTCCTCCTTCCGGATGGCAGAAAGAATGCGCTCCACCGCTTTGTCCATATCCTTCATGAGGAACGGGTCATAAAACATCTGTTTGTTTTCCGGGTCAAGAAATGCCTCCGCAGCTTCTTTGGTCTGGATTTTCCTATGCCAGAGAATGCTGGCGATCTTTTCCGATAACCCGGTCTCCTTGGCAAATGTCTTTATTTTTTCCTTGTCGTCCGTATAAATATTCCACTTTTTCAGGGTGACACACTTCCCGTCAACAAACTACGATTCCCAATGCCTGATATCATCTCTGCCCTGAAGCAGCATCCCCGACAGCAACATACCCAGGCAAGCTTGCTCCCTCCAAGGCCTTTCTTCGATAAATATACTGATTCCTTGTTTCCTCCACAAGATCCCAGTCTTCCCCGGCCACCTCCAGAAACTCCTCCTGCTTCTTCTTGTACACCACTGCCAGGATTTCCTTGTCACGGGGGAGCTCGTCAAGGGAAATGAGCGGCATGACATTCGTGCTGTTCCACTTCATGGCCTTCGGCGACATGACGGCAATCTCCTTCGGCGTGCCCGTCCTATGGACCGTATATCCGGAATAAAACACCAGGGAAGCAGGATAGCGGCCGCCGAAGGAAACCACAAAAGTATCCTCCCCGACCATGGATTGCAGGACGGGTGCCACATCCTTCTCGGAGTTCTTGCCGCAAAGGGGCGCTGCCACGAGGAACAGGCACACTGTCCAGACAATAGCCGCGCCCGCAGCAAGACGGCGAAACGCTCTCTCATGATCACGGAAATACAAGGCAAACAGCAGGGCCACCGGCATCATATAGGGAAGTGTATAGGTAATGTACTTCGTGGCAAAGCACTGGAACACCACCGGCACGGTCACAGCCCAGACCAGAAGGAACCGCTCCCTCATGCCCAAAGCAGGAAGCCTCCGCTCCCTCCAATACTTTCTGAGCGTAGCAGGAACGGCCATCCATCCCCATGGAAAAAAGCCCACGACAAAGACTGCGAGGTAATAATACCATACATTCACCTCCGGATGCTCAGAAACCGAGACACGCAGGGCATTGTGAACACCGAAGAACGTATTGATGAAGTCCCAGCCATGCTTCTGATACATAGGATAGTACCAAAGAGATACAACGGCAAGGAAAACCGCCATTCCGGAAAAAAGCCTGAGCCGCAGAAAATGCCGCAAATCCCGTTGCCAAAGCAAAAACAAAAAAATAATGAACCCGGGAAGGCAAAACCCGACGGGGCCCTTGGTAAGAACCGCAATTGCGGCGGCTATGTATGCGCCATAGTAATATTGAGGTTTCTGCCTGCTGTATCCAAAGTAAAAAAAGGCCAATGCCAAGGACGCGGCAACAAAAAGCGTCATATCGGTAATCACGGCATGGGCGAGATACCAATATTCCATGGAAGTGGCAAGAATCACCGCCGCAAAAAAACCGATGCGCCCATCGTACAGCTTCTTCCCGAAGAAATATGTCAGAAAAACTCCAATGGACGCCATCACGGCCGGACAGAAGCGGGCAGCGAATTCATGGATTCCCATGAGACGGAACGCCGCCAGAAGTTCCCAATAGAACAGGATTGGCTTGTCATACCAATAATTTCCGTAAATGCGCGGTGAAAGGTAATCGCCGGATTCCAGCATTTCCTTTGCCGTAATCACATAATTCGATTCTACAGGGTCCGTAATATCCAACAGCTGATTGCCCATGAAGAACATCAGCAGGCAGAGTATGAACAGGATGCCAGGTTCCTTCATTCACCTATCCTCCTTCTTAGGAACTGCATGGGGCAAAGAGAATTGCCCGCATGAAAAATGGATGCTGGCATGGCCAACATCCAGAAAGCCCCACTATTTTGCCAGCTCTGCCTTGGGCATTTTCTTCTTCTCGCTCCGGTTGCGTAAAAAGATCCACAAGGGACTGGCAATGAAAATCGAAGAATAGCAGCCAATGGCAAATCCAACGAGCAAGGCAAAAGCGAAATCCTTGGTCGTCTCGCCACCAAAGAAGAACAAGGCAAAGGTAGTGAACATGACCGTGAATACCGTGTAAAGGGAACGACGCAGGGTCTGATAGATGCTACGGTTCACGAGCTCATAGATATCGCCGCCCTTGCGGAAGTGGAGCTTGAGATTCTCGCGGATGCGGTCAAAAATGACGATGGTATCGTTGATGGAGTAACCCACAATGGTCAACATTGCCGCCACAAAGGAAGAATCGATCTGCCTTTGGGTAAAGGAAAAAACGGCCAAAACGATGATGATATCATGGATGAGGGCCAGCACAGCCGAAACGCCAAAACGCCATTCAAATCGATAAGCTACATAGAGGATGATGAGGAACCAGGAAATCACCAAAGCCTCCACGGCATTGAGGATCAGCTCGCTGCCAATGACAGCCCCCACCTTCTCCTCGCGCATGACCTGATAATCCCCCACGGAAGACCGGATGCCTGCCATGACCTCCTTGCGCTCTGCTTCTTCCATGTCCACAGTACGAATCATGACATTCTGGGAGGACTCCACATCGGAATCGCTGCCGGAAAGCTGGATGGTGCTGCCGTCCATGCCGAAGGGACGCAAGCTGTCGCGCACCTGTGCCACCGTCACAGGCTGTTCGAATTTCAGATCGATGATGGTGCCGCCCGTAAAGTCAATACCGAAATTGAACCCTCTGGTGCCCATGCAGAAAAATCCCGGGAGGATAATCAGAAGGGAAATGATGAACCATATTTTTCCACGAGACGCAATGTCAAACTTATGCACCCTTCTTCACATCCTTCCCTGAAAAAATGAAATCGTACACTCCATAGGCTGCCGGATGTTCAAACAGCTTTGAGGCAATGAGCAGTTTCAGCATGTACTGCGTCAGGGTAATGGCCGTGAACATACTGAGGATGACACCAAGCCCCAGGGTAATGGCAAAACCTCGGATCGTTCCGGTGCCGAGGAAGAAAAGCACGGCTGCCGCGATGATGGTCGTGATATTGGAGTCGAAAATCGTTGTGAATGCGCGATCAAACCCGGCATCCATGGCAAGGCGCAGGCTCTTGCCAAGACGGAACTCCTCCTTGAAGTGCTCAAAGATCAGGACATTGGCATCCACTGCCATACCTATGGAGAGGATGATTCCCGCTACTCCGGGCAGGGTCAATGTGGCATCCAGCGCCTTCAAGAGGAAGAGCAGCATGATGGTATAGGCCATGAGTGCAACGTCGGCAATGAAACCGGACATGCGGTAAAAAATCAGCATGAAGATAAGGACCGCACCAATGCCCACAGCAAAGGCAAATTTACTTTTATCCTTCGAATCCTGTCCCAAAGAAGGACCAACCGTCCGGGTTTCGATGATGTTGACCTTTACAGGAAGGGCACCGCTCCGCAGGAGAACAGCAAGCTGCTGCGCTTCCTCCAGGGTTTTCTGCCCGGTGATTTCTGCCTTGCCTCCCATGATGGGCTCGCGGACATTCGGCGCAGTCAGCACCTCACCGTCCAGAAGGATGGCAATGGTGCGTCCCACATTCTTCAAGGTCAGGTCTGCAAACTTCGTTGCCCCTTCGTCGGTAAACTCCAGATTGACCACGTTCTGCCCGTTCTGCTGGTTCGTGGCAGCCTGGGCATCCTTGAGATCTGTTCCCGTAAGGACCGTGTTCCCTTCCTCATCCTTGAATTCCAGCATTGCAGTCTTGCCGATGGTCTGGATGGCCTTGTCAGGATCCTTGATGCCGGGAAGCTCGATGATAACGCGACGTTCCCCTTCCCGCTGGATGATCGGCTCCGTAAGACCGAGCTCATTCACGCGTTTCTCCATGATGCTCACAACGCGCTGCATCGCATCGTCATTGACCGGTGCCTCCGGCGTGTCCTCTGCCTCCAGGACAACATGGGTGCCTCCCTGGAGATCCAGTCCCTGGCGAATGGAAAACGCCAAGGGCTGCACAAAAGCGCAAAAGGCGCCGATGATTACGACAATGCAGACGATCAGTTTTATGAGACTATCCTTTCGCAACTGTTTCAACCCTTTCTTCAATAAATTCAATAACTCTTGCTAATACATGAGGTGCATCAAGCTCATCGGTCTGGAGGAAGAGATCCGCATGCGCCCTGGCATCGGCCAGCCGCTTGTGCTGTGTCACGAGACGCTCCTCTCCCCAGTATACCTTGCGGCGCTTGTGAATCGCCGCAAGGGTTGCATCAATCATGACAAGGAGATCCGGATGATGCTTGTTCCAGAAATTATGGATGCAGGAATGTTCCTGTGCCACATTATAAGCATCATAACCGGCCGCCTTGAGGCCGGCAACCAAAGTTGTCTTTCCCGATGCACACACACCAACGATTGCGATTCTCATATGAATGCCCCCTCAAATGGGATAACTGACCTCGATCTGCTCGATGTTCGGCGAAGGTCTTTCCCCCTCCGCAAGTCCCATGACAACCACGGTCATGTCATCCGAGGCCTGTTCATTGTCCAGGGACAGTGCGTATTCCATGATGGATCTTGCAATGAATCCGGCATCCTCTGCCTTGTTGTCGCGGACAATCGCCATGATTTTCTCAAAGTCCGCTTCTTTTCCCATGCGCTTCTTCCCAGCATGGCTTATGCCGTCCGTATAGGAAACGACCATCATCCCGGGGGAGAAGGGAAGCTCATAGATGAGAGGCTTCATATGGCGGTGCACGCCAATGGGATTCACGTCCTCATCATAGACCGTCTCATAATCTTCCGTTTTCACGATGACCGGACAGTTGGAGTTGCGGCTGATGACCATAGTCTCTGTCTCGAAATCCGCACTTACCATGGTAAGGGTGCAGGACACCTTCTTGTCCTTCATCGCATAGAGATAATCATGGACCGCCCTTGCCACTGCCCCATCCCTTGCGCCGTCCGAGATCAGGGATACCGCCTTGTTCACCACCCAGCTGCTGGTATGGTGCGCCGCAAGCCCGTTTCCCTGCCCGTCGGCAATGATGGCCGAAATTCCGCCATGAGGACGTTCCGCAATATCACAGCTGTCCCCGCAATGGCTCATGGCATATTTTGTCGTCTTTGCCAGACCAATCTTCACTTCCATGTCTTTCACCTTTTACTACATTGAATTGTTCGCTTTTCTGTAATGATGCAATCCACCGGGATATCACAATCCTCCACCGGAACATCATCCACAACCTGAAAATCAAAGGCCAGGGCCACCCGATAGGCATGGGGTGCCTTGTTTTTCATGAAGCGGTCATAAAATCCCCCGCCAAGTCCCAGGCGCGCCCCATTTGGGGAAAATGCGGTACCGGGAACAATGATGCAATGGATGGAGGAAGGGTCCACCATATGTCTGCGCTCCTCGCAAACGGTCAGAATGCTGTAATCATCCTCCACCAGATCCCCCATACTGAGAAGTTCTACGGCATCCATGATGCCATTTCCCTTGATGAAAGGAATGCATACCTTCTTACCGATATCCAGGGAAAATTTCATCAAATCGTACAACTGGACCTCTTCCAGCATGGATGCATAGGCCATCACCACATTGGCATCCTGAAAGAAATACTGTCGGGAAAGCTCTGCCGTTATTCTGGAACTGATGATCTGCCGTTCCTGCGCGGGAATCTCGCTGCGAAGCTTCCTCATCCGTTTTCTCAAGCTCTTTTTCTCTGCAAGGATTTTGTCTTTTTCCATGGCCATCATACCCTTTTCGCCTGTTCTTCCTGTGTGATATTCGCATGGATGGAAGAACGTGCCATCTCGATTTCCACATGATCAGCAATCTTAAGCTTTACAATACGCTCCTGTATCTCGGTCAATGTGCCGTAAAGCCCTCCAATGGTCACGATCCTGTCACCCTTCTTCAGGCTGTCCAGCATGGCCGTGCGGCGCTTCTGCTCCTTTTTTTGTGGGCGCAGCAATAAGAAATACAACAATGCCACCATGAGGATTGCAGGCGCCCAGGTCATCACAGCATTCATGGCTTCAGGACTCATGATAAGCCCTCCTTCCTACTTCCATTATGATAGTTCATAAGAAAATCAGTGCGGAACTCAAAAAACCTGTCCTCCAGTATGGACTGGCGCAGTTCCCGCATGAAAGCCTGCAGGAACCAGAGATTGTGCAGGGACAGGAGCCGCAGACCAAAAATCTCATTACAGCGCACAAGATGCCGGATATAGGCCCGTGTATAGCCATTCCGACAGGCATAGCAACCGCAGCCTTCCTCCATTACAGCATGGTCATGGGCAAACTGTGCGTTCTTCATGACGAGGCGCCCGGTCCAGGTCATGGCCATGCCATTTCGCGCGACCCGGGTAGGATAAACACAGTCAAACATATCAATGCCCCGCAGGACAGCTTCCACAAAATAATCCGGCGTGCCAACTCCCATGAGGTACCGCGGCTTGTTTTCCGGCAACAGGCTCGTGGAATAGTCCAGCATCTCATGCATGAGCTCCGGCGGTTCGCCGACGCTCAGGCCACCCACCGCATACCCGGGAAAGTCCATGGCCACAAGCTCCTCTGCGCTCCGTTTCCGAAGCTCCCGGTACATGCCACCCTGCACGATGCCGAAGAGTCCCTGGTTTTCCGAGGTCATGCGCATCTTGCAGCGCTCAGCCCATCGTGCCGTGCGCGCAGTGGACTCCTTCGCATACTCGTAATCCGCCGGGTAGGGAATGCATTCATCAAAGGCCATGACGATATCCGATCCAAGCCCCATCTGCACATCCATGGAAACCTCGGGAGACAGGAACTTCTTGGACCCATCGATATGGGAGCGAAAGGTGACGCCCTCCTCCGTGATCTTGCGAAGTTCCCCAAGGCTGAACACCTGGAACCCGCCGCTGTCCGTGAGGATCGCCCCATCCCAGTGCATGAATTTGTGAAGCCCACCGGCTTCCTTCACCAGTTCCACCCCGGGGCGCAGGAATAAATGGTAGGTATTGGAAAGGATAATGCCAGCCCCAAGGTCTTTCAGTTCATCCGGTGAGACTCCCTTTACCGTGGCCTGAGTGCCCACCGGCATGAAAATAGGCGTGGGAAAGCTCCCGTGCGGCGTATGGATGACACCAGCCCGTGCCCCGGTCTTTTCATCTTTATGGACAAGTTCATAAGCAATGGCTGCCATCCAATGCATGCCCCTTTCCTATCCCTGAAATACAATAACGTTACTATCATATCACAAAAAAACATGCATGAAAAGAAAGTTACATGATTTTATAAAAATAAAAACCTTGATTTTCAACGTCCGAAGGGGTATTTTTTAATGTATATGTTATCATAGTTGTTATTAGAGTCAGCGAACATAAGGAGGACATCTCATGGAGGAAAACATCACCCTTGCCCATGGTGCGGGAGGCCGTCGGACCAGCGAACTCATACAGGATATCTTTGTACGCCATTTCAACAATCCGGAGCTCACGGCAGACGATGCCGCGCTTCTTTCCGTCCACGACGGGAAAATCGCCTTCACCACCGACGGCTTCATTGTCTCCCCCTGGGAATTCCCCGGCGGCAATATCGGCAAGCTCAGCATCTGCGGCACGGTCAATGACCTCGCCTGTATGGGGGCAAGGCCGAAATACCTTTCCTGCGCCTTTGTCATTGAAGAAGGTTTTCCCATGGAAAACCTTCGGAAGATCGTTGCTGCCATGGAAAAGACCGCCACTGAGGCTGGTGTCCGCATCGTCGTAGGGGATACGAAGGTTGCGGGCAAAGGGCAGGTGGACAACATCTTCATCACCACCACCGGCATCGGGGAAGCGCTGCCGGATGTCCATCCCCATGGCTCCAACGCAAAGCCCGGCGATGATATCATCGTCACAGGGGACATCGGGCGGCACGGTTGCTCCATCCTCCTGGCCCGCAACGACTTCAATATTACGGCAGATGTCACCAGTGACTGTGCCCCCCTATGGGGTGCTGTCGAGGCTGCCCTTGACGCCGCAAAGGACATCCATGTGATACGCGATGCCACGCGTGGAGGTGTGGGCACAGTCCTCCACGAGATTGCCTCCCAGAGCAAGATCGGGGTGGAACTGGATGCGGACTCCATTCCCGTCGCCCCTGCGGTCAAGGGTGTGTGCGGCATGCTCGGACTGGAGCCTCTTTATCTGGCCTGTGAGGGGCGGCTTGTCATGTTTGTGCCCCATGAGAGCACAGAAGCTGTCCTGGCTGCACTTCACGCGAACCAATATGCCGCTCAGGCATCTGTCATCGGAAAGGTCACAGAGGATCACATCGGAAAGGTCGTCCTCACGACGGGAATCGGCACCCAGACTCTGCTCCCGCCTCCCGGGGGAGAATTGCTGCCGAGAATCTGCTAGGAAGGCGGTTGTCATGCTCCAGAAAATCCATGGCCAGCCCTCCCGCGCCGTCGTAAAGCTTCGGGACGCTTCCTGTCCTGCTCCCTTTCCCCATACCCTCGAATACTCTTCTCCTGCCCGCGGCACATGGAATATCGTGCATACGGGAATGCTCCTGCCGGACAGCCACCAGATCTATATCTGCGCAGCCGGCTGTCTGAGGGGCGTTGTCCTCACCGCCGCGGAAATGGGAGCCATGCACCGTTTTTCTGCCTTGGAATTCCGCGAAAAAGACATGGTAAACACAGACAACGAAACCTTCATCATCGAGGGAATCACCACCATCCTCCACCGGCTGCCGAAGCTTCCAAGGGCCGTCCTCGTTTTCACTGCCTGCGTACATCATTTTCTCGGCTGCAATCTTCGCTATGTCTACGACACCCTGCATCGACGTTTCCCGGAGGTGGAATTCGCAGAATGCATCATGGACCCCATCCGGCAGACACAGGGAATCACCCCGGAAGAAAGGGAACGCCGGGAAATCTACCGTCTCTTGAAAAAGGCGCCGCTGGATGAGAAATCCATCAACACCATCGGCAGCAACCTTCCCCTTGACAAGGACTGCGACCTCATGCAGCTTCTGGTTTCCTTCGGATTTTCCCTGCATGACCTGACAGGCTGCCAAAGCTATGAGGAATTCCAGGACATGGCGAAATCGCGCCTCAATCTCTACTGGAATCCCTTCACCCACCTTGCGGCCAAAGATCTCAAGGAGCGCCTTGGGCAGGAATTCCTTTACCTGCCTCAATGCTATGACAGTGAAAGCATTTTGCGCCAGCTCCGGCAGATTGCCGATGCCCTGTCCATTCCCCTGCCGGATTTCCAGGCGAAACAACAGGCTGCTTCCGATGCGCTTCGGGAAGCGCAGGGAATCCTTGGGGCAACTCCCATTGCCATCGACCTCTCCTTCACCTTCCGCCCCTTCAATCTCGCACGAGTTCTCTGCCAATACGGCTTCCGGGTCGCGCAGATCTTTTCCGACGTCGTTTCGAGGGAAGATGAGGAAGATTTCCGCTGGCTGCAGGAGCACCATGGCGATATCGACCTCATCGCCACAAAAAATGCGGATATGCGGCTCTTCAACCGCACTTCCCAAGGAAAACTGCTGGCTCTGGGGCAGAAAGCCGCCTATTTCAATGACACTCCATACTTCGTAAATCTCATAGAAGGCGGCGGCCTCTGGGGCTTCCATGGCCTCTGCCACCTGGCAAGGCTCATGGTCGAGGCCTTCCATATGCCGAAAGATATGAGAACCCTGATCCAACGAAAAGGGCTGGGAGGCCCCTGCTGCTTATGAAACAGACTGCAACTTTCATCTCCACTTACTCTGCCGATACCTTCGGTGTCTGCTCTGCCCTTTTTGAACTGGGGGGCATGGTGGTCATGCATGACCCTTCCGGCTGCAATTCCACTTACACCACCCACGACGAGCCGCGCTGGTTCGACATGGACAGCCAGATTTACATTTCAGGGCTGACCGAGATGGATGCCATCCTCGGCAATGACCAGCGACTCATCAAGGATATCACGGAAACGGCCCTGCTGCAAAAGCCTGCCTTTATCTGCATCGTGGCCAGCCAGATTCCCGCCCTGATCGGCTGCGACCTTCAGGCTGCAGCCCGCATGGTGGAAAAGAACACGGGCATCCGCACCTTCTGCCTCCCCACCAACAGCATGCATTACTATGCACTGGGCGTCTATCTGGCATTGGAGGCAATGGCAAAACTCATCATCAAAGACTATCCGAGGTCTGCTGCCGCCACCGGCAAGCACAAAAGAATCAATGTCCTGGGGCTCACCCCTTTGGATTTCTCCGTCAATGGCTGCGATAAAAGCATTTGCGGCTGGCTGGAAGAAAATGGCTTCTCCGTCATCAGTCGTTGGGCCATGGGAAGCACACTGGAGGAACTGCAGGATTCCCATCAGGCGGATGTCAATCTCGTGGTCAGTTATGGCGGCCTCGGCGCAGCCCGCGTTATGGAAAAGGAATGGGGCATCCCCTATGTCGTCGGCATCCCCTTTGGAGGCATGAAAAAAAGGCTCCTGCAACGGCTGGAGCCTTCCTGCCAGGAACCTTCTTCCATCTGTGCCTATCTGCCGTCCACGACGACACCTCATGATTCTTCCTTGGAAAACAGGGTTCTCCTCATCGGCGAAAGCGTCTTTTCCTGCTCCCTGGCCGCAGCCCTGGAGGAAGAGTACCGGCGCCCTGTACAGGTCATCTGCCCCGTAGAGACCGAGGAGGCCCTTCTTCGTCCCGGCGATATGCGCGCCACTGACGAGACAGAACTGGAGCCTCTTTTCTCTGATGCCTCTGTCCTCATTGCCGATCCGCTCTACAGGCCCATCTGTCCATCAAACGTGAAGTTCATCGAACTTCCCCATGAGGGATTTTCCGGCCGTCTCTACCGAAAATACATCCCGAATCTCATGGAATCCTTCCATGATCTTAAAATCGACGAATAGGGAAAGGAGTTTTTATACAGTTGCTTTTGACCATTGCCCACATACTTTCCTATACACTGGTACAGACCTTCGGTTTCACCCTCTTCCCCCTTGGGCTCCAGCGGCTGGGAAAACTCCGCCGGCTTTACCTGGCAAAGGCGTTTTTCTATCTCCTTCTCGTCAATGCCGCGGGAACCCTGACCTTCGGGGAGGAAGCATGGCAGCGGACTTCTACTCCTGTCGCCGCCCTGCTCTTCCTCCTCGGCATGGCATTCTTTATTGGCTGCCATCTCTGTCTTGCCTATCGGCACATTCGCAAGAAATAATCGACGCCAAAAACGCCCGGTCCTCTTTCGTAAGCTCTGCCCGTTCCAAGAGGTCCGGACGGTTTTTTTGCGTGATTCTCAGGGATTGCTGCCTCCGCCATTCCCGGATCTTGCCATGGTCGCCGGAAAAGAGGATTTCCGGGACCTGCATTCCCTCGAACTCCCTTGGCCGTGTGTATTGGGGAAATTCCAGCAATCCATGATAAAAGGAATCCGTGGGAGCGGATTCCTCGGAGCCAAGCACCCCCGGAAGCATGCGGGCCACGGCATCGGTGATGACCATGGCAGGAAGTTCCCCGCCGGTCAGCACATAGTCGCCGATGGAAATGGCCTCATCTGCCAGATTTTCCGTGATCCTGGCATCAAAGCCTTCATAATGCCCGCAGATAAAGATGAGCTGCTCATGGGCCGCCAGTTCCTTCGCCTTATCCTGATGGAAGGGCACACCGCTTGGGTCCATGAGCAGAATCCGACGGTTCGTGTACTCTGCCGTCTCTTCCTTCACATGGCGCACAGCACGAAAGAGGGGCTCCGGCTTCAGGACCATGCCGCTGCCGCCCCCAAAGGGAGAATCATCCACCTGGCGGTGCTTGTCAAAGGCAAAGTCCCGAAAATTCGTAAAGTGGATATCCAGGATCCCATGTTCCACGGCGCGCTTGATGATGCTCTCACCGAAAGGGCCTGCAAACATCTCCGGAAAGAGAGTAATCACATCGATGCGCATGATTACTCCTCCTCCAGCATGTCCACAACCATCCTGCCCCCGGGAACGTCAATCTCCTTCACGACCTTCTTCAAAGCCGGAACAAGGATTTCCTTTCCGTCCCCGTTTTTGACGGCATAGACATCGTTGCTCCCCGTGCGCAATACATTCTCCACATGCCCCAGAGACCTTCCCTCCATATCGAAGACCTCCAGCCCGATGATATCGAAGGTATAGTATTCCCCTTCTTCAAGGGGGGCTGCCTCGCTGCGATCCACGGTAAGGAGCTGCCCGGTAAGCCGCATGGCCTCCTCACGCACAGGGTATTCCCTGAACTTCATGAGCACGAACTGCTTATGGTGCTTCACGCTTTCCACATGAAGGAGTTCCTTGCCCACCATGACTTCCTTGAGCCCGTCAAAGCGGTCGGCAAAATCCGTCAGGGGCTGGATGCGAAGCTCCCCATGGATGCCATGGGGAGCTCCTGCCTTGCCGATGACGATTCGGCTGCCTGCCCCGGAATCAGCCGCGGATGGCGATAATCTTGTCATCTTCTACCAGCACTTCCACATTCATGATCTCACGCATATTGTCCCCGACACGGATCTCCACCTGGCGCTCCAGTGTGCCCTGCACAATCTCTGCACCGATGGCCAGTTTCTCCGTCTCTTCCTTCTTGTCCAGGGACTGGGCGCGGAATTCCAGCCTTTTCTGGCGCTCCATGCCGAAATGCTGCTGGATGGCCTGCATCTGCTGGGCACCCTCCGGAGTCTCCGTGTCCGGCTTGTTCTCCTCGATGACACGACGCTCCTGTATGTTGATCTGCTGGATCTCCAGTTCTGCCCGCTTGATGTTGTTCTCCAGCTCCTCAAGGATACTCTCCTTGAGCTTCTCTGTCAGTTTTGCCTTGATGGTCACTGGCACTTTCACTGCAATACTATCCATATATGCCTCCCTCAGTCTTTAAAAGAAATAGCGGCAAACCCCAAAAACATGCATTCCTGGGGATGCCGCCATTCTTATACAATCTCAACTGTGACTTTCTTGTTCTCACGCATGGACGCGGCCTTGACCACCGTGCGCATCGCCTTCGCAATGCGGCCCTGCTTGCCGATGACCTTGCCCATGTCATCCGATGCCACATGAAGTTCGAGGATCGTCTGATTGCCGTCCTGCTTTTCCTCCACGACAACATTCTCCGGATGATCCACCAAGGATTTTGCGATGACCTCAACAATTTCTTTCATGCTGATGTTCCCCCTCAATCCTTCTTCTTGGACTCCGCGAACTTGGACATGATGCCCTGCTTGCGCAGGAGAGCCTTAACGGTATCCGTAGGCTGCGCTCCCTTGCTCATCCAGTCCATGACCTTTGCCTCGTCAACATTGACGAGAGCAGGCTGCTTGGACGGATCGTAGTTGCCAAGAATCTCAATGAAGCGTCCGTCGCGCGGAGCGCGGGAATCAGCCACAACAATGCGATAAAAAGGGTTCTTCTTCGCACCCATGCGGTTCAAGCGAATTTTTACTGCCATGTGAAACTCACCTCCTTAAAGTGGTATCCATAGATTTCTATTTCATGAATGGTAGCTTGAAATTGCCAAGCCCCCCGGGAATCGGGAAGCCGCCTTTCTTGCCCCCCTGCATCTTTTTCATCTTCTTCATCATCTTTCGCATCTCGCCGAACTGCTTCAGAAGCTTGTTGACATCCTGCACCTTCGTGCCGCTCCCCATGGCGATACGCTTGCGGCGGCTACCGTTGATGATGCTGATGTCTGCCCGTTCTTTCGGCGTCATGGAGGTGATGATGGCCTCAATCTGGCGCATCTCCTTGCCGTTGAGGTCGATGTCCTGCCCCGCCAGCTGCTTCTTAACACTTCCCATGCCGGGAATCATGCCGAGAATGGTATCCAGCGAGCCGAGCTTCTTCACCTGCTGCATCTGGGCAAGGAAATCATCCAGGGTAAACTCGTCCTTGCGGAGCTTCTTTTCCAGTTTCCTGGCCTCTTCCACATCGAAGGCAGCCTGTGCCTTCTCCACAAGGGAAAGCACATCTCCCATGCCCAGGATGCGGGAAGCCATGCGGTCCGGATAAAAGGGCTCCAGGGGCTCCAGCTTTTCCCCCATGCCCACGAATTTGATGGGACAGCCGGTGACAGCCTTGATGGAAAGCGCCGCGCCACCGCGGGCATCGCCATCCATTTTGGTGAGAACCACGCCATCCAATCCCAGACTGTCATGGAAGCTCTGGGCCACATTGACGGACTCCTGTCCGGTCATGGCATCCACCACCAGCAGGATCTCATGGGGCTTAACACCAGTCTTGATATCCCGAAGCTCCTGCATGAGCTTCTCATCGATCTGCAGACGACCCGCCGTATCGATGATGATCACATCGTTGGCATGGGACACGGAATAAGGAATCGATTCCCTGGCGATGGTCACCGCATCGGTTCCCTGCTCCATGGTGAAGACGGGAATCCCCAGCTGCTCGCCGAGCACCTGAAGCTGCTTGATGGCCGCCGGACGATAGATGTCCGCTGCCACCAGCAAAGGCCGCTTCCCCTGTTTCTTGAGGGAAAGCCCCAGCTTTCCTGCAGATGTGGTCTTGCCTGCGCCCTGCAGTCCCACCATCATGATGACAGTCGGGGGCTTCGGGCTCATATTGATGCGGCTCTGGGTGCCGCCCATGAGTTTCGTCAGTTCCTCATCGACAATCTTCACAACAACCTGGGCAGGTGTCAGTGTTTCCAAAATCTCCTGTCCAATGGCCCGTTCCTTGATGGTCTTGATGAAATCCTTGACGACTTTGAAATTCACATCGGCCTCAAGAAGCGCCATCCGCACTTCCCGCATGGCCTCGTTGACATCGTCCTCCGTCAGCTTGCCATGTCCGCGCAGTTTCTTGAAGGTCTCCTGCAAGCGTTCCGATAAACTCTCGAAAATCAAATCCTATACCTCCCGGCCTCGTTCCAAAAAAGAAGAAAGTCGGCCCAATATCTCATCCACAGCCTTCTCATTGCCCGGCTGCCGAAGTTTCTGCAGCATCCCATGGATCTCGCCCAGTTCCGCGCGTTCCTTTCGGTAGCGCTCCACTAACCTGAGCTTTTCCTCATATGCCTCCATCGCCTTTTGGGAGCGATGCAGGTTATCATGGACGGCCTGGCGGGAAATCCCCAGTTCCTCCCCGATTTCTGCCAGGGAGAAATCCTCAAACAGGTGCATTTCCATGCAGTCCCGCTGCCTCTCCGTGAGAAGCGCCCCATACAGGTCAAAAAGATCTGTCAGATAAAGAAGCTCATCCACCATGACACTCCCCTGCCCATCCTGTATTTCCATTTGGCACGAGGACTATTATACACAGTCATTCTGTCGCTGTCAAGCAAAAATACTTGTCAATTGGATTTACTCTGTATTGCCCCGTTTTTCCAGAGCTTCTCGTACTACCCGTTCCCCCCCACTCATACTAGCCTAGTGTAAATCCTCGTTCATATTCATAAGAATCGTCCGATATGCAGCCATCTACTGCGTCATCGTCGGTTGGCGTAGCACCACTACGCCGCCCTCCTCTTCCTTGCATCTGACTGCATCTCGAACGATTCATTATTCTAAATCTGAACGAGGTTTTACACTAGGGCGTGTTGAAATGATTTGACATCATCACTTTATGTGCTACAATAAATGTAAGAAAATTCCATAGAAAGAACTCTTGCCATCATGAAGCTATTCCATGGCACGGATATATTCAGTGCCGAAAAAATCATCAAAAACGGCATATCAGTTAGCATCGGCCGTCCTTTTATGGACTTTGGGCGAGGCTTCTATACCACGCCACGTCTGGCCCAAGCTATTGAATGGGCACGCAGCACATTGGCACCTTGTGTACTGAGCATGGAACTTAACGAATGCGGCCTGAAAATAAAAGGTTTTGACTCGGCCACCAGAGAATGGGCAGAATTCATCATTCAAAATCGCTTTGGACTGATACCTCCAACGGATTATGACTGCATCTATGGTCCCATGGCTGATTCTGGCGTTTCCCGTATGTACGCACGATACAGAGCTCATCAGCTTACCCTCGAAATGGCTATCAATAAGGTACGCGCAAATACGAACGGTTGGCAATGGGTCATGCTTACCAACAAGGCTGTCAACCATATCTCGGATATAAGAAAGGTGGAATTATAATGCTATTTGCAGGCTTTAGAATGGAAGTCAAGAAATTTTTCGGAACCATCATGCTTATCCTCAAGGAGCGAGGCTACTCACGTGAAGAACGCAAGCAGCTCATCCGCGGTAGCGGGCTGATTGAGAAATGCCGTGATTATGACGGTGCGCAATATGTGATGCATTATGATGTCTACGACTGGTGCAATTACATGATGAACGGTTACCGCTGGCCCACCGATGAAGAACTACGAAAATTTGTAAAATATGATCCTCGGCTTGAAATGTTGTTTAGCCACTGACGATAGCTCTCTGCCCCGCCTCTACGGGGCTTTTTTATCGCTTGCAAGCTCTCCTCAAATGCCATTAGCAGCTCTCACCCTTTGTCCACCACAGTGTTGTGTTGCTCTCTTGTCGATTTCAGACATGTCGGCAAAAAGATCCATGGCATAGCCATATCATTCTTTTTTGCATTGCCAAAAACTGCCGATCTTATCTTTGATGAAAGGAAACTGGCAAGACCATCGGAACTATGCTATACTGAAAGCACCATAAACAAAAGGATGTGTACTGCTTGGAAACCCCTGACCCTGCGCTGCTGTTTGCATTGATTATCTCCCTTACGCTGGCAAATGCCTTTTTCTCTCTCGTGGAAACCGCATTGACGAAAAGCCACAAGAGTACCTTGGAAAAAATGGCAGAAGATGACAATCCCGATGCCGAGGCTGCCCTGAACATTCTTGAGAACCCGGATGAAACCCAATCGGTCATCCAGATCGGCATCACCCTGATGGGAATCCTCTCAGGGCTTTGCACGGGGCTTCTGGCAGCGCCGCTGCTTGCCACACACGTTTCCTTCCTTCCCCACTCCTATGCCATATCCCTTGCCGTCAGCACCCTGGCCATCACCTGCCTTTTCCTGCTGCTCGGCGAGTTCCTGCCAAAGAAGATTGCCCTGCAATATCCGGAGAACGTCCTGCTGAAGCACCACGGCACGCTGGATATGCTGGCATGGGCTGCCCGTCCTTTCGTGGCCCTGCTTTCAAGGGTGGCCAACTCCATCCTGCTGATCCTTGGCATCAATCCACAGATAGAGGAAACCGTCACGGAGGACGAGGTCAAGGATCTCATTGAACAGGGAACCGAGGACGGAACCTTCGAGAAAACGGAGCAGGACATGGTGGACCGCATCTTCCACCTCGGCGATCAGACCGCCTACGGGCTCATGACGCCACGCACCCAGATGCTCTGGCTGGATCTGGAGGACTCCCTGAGGCACAACCTGAGAATCATCCGGGAGCATCCCCAGACCGTATTCCCCGTAGGGCGGAACAGCCTCGACGAGTTCTGCGGCGTCCTCTACGCCAAGGATCTCCTGGATGCCTCGCTTTCAAAGAAATCCCTGGACCTTGCCCAGTACATCCGCAAGCCCATGTCCATCCCTCGCTCCATGGAGACCTTCCGCCTGCTGGAAAAATTCCGCGACACGGGCATCCATGAAGCCATGGTCCTCGATGAATACGGCGGTGTCATCGGCTTCATCACCCTGGACGACATCCTCCTGAAAATCATCGGAAGCAGCACCCAGGGAACGTCGGATGCCTCTCCCTTCCAGATCAGCCAGAGAGACGAGAATTCCTGGGCCCTGGACGGACTTTGTCCCATCGACGAATTCAAGGAACGCTTCGATATCGAGGAGTTGCCGGAGGAAGACCATGACCATTTCCAGACCATGGGAGGCTTCCTCACCTCCTATTTCGGCTACATCCCAAAAAAGGGAGAGTCCTGCGAATGGAACGGCTTCCTTTTCGAGGTGCTGAACATGGACCGCGCCCGCATCGACAAGATTCTCGTCACCCGAAAGCCCATGGACGAGGAAGCCGATAAGGAACTGTGAAGAAATAAATTTTAGGGCGTGTTGAAAAACGGAAACTGTGCGCTACAGCGAGACAGTTTTTCGTATGACAAGGAAGTGAACCCGCAGTCGTAGCAGAGCTACGTCAAGTTTTCGCTAACGCAGACAGGCGGGATTTGGGCAAGCAAGAGTTAAAATTTATTGATGAACAGTTCCTAAGTCCCCTCAGGATTGATATCATTGGTCGTTGTCCTTTTGGAGTGACTTCATAATCTGTCTCGGTTGATTGTTATCATAGGGTGTTCCATCCCTATTGTATGTAAGATTGAACACCATATCGGAAAGCCACTTCTTGAAGGACGGATTATCCTGAAATTGCTTGAACTATAGTTCCCTGTGAGTTTTTCTAACTACATTTGCATCTCTGTATTGGATATGTATGTTCGACCTTGATGCGGAATTTTTTATACAAGGCATTGGCTTTTTTCGC
>Ga0256405_10001744_pt1 | contig 56349 bp, 37 predicted proteins | sample RumenRJG_02DNA_FD_189096 | JGI IMG/M metagenome (GOLD analysis project Ga0256405, IMG submission 189096) | Bovine rumen microbial communities from Lethbridge, Alberta, Canada - RJG_02 | ecosystem: Host-associated > Mammals > Digestive system > Stomach > Rumen | place: Canada: Alberta... | reverse complement strand
CAGCAATATCTCCGGTGTCATCGGTTCCGCTGTTGCCGCCGGTGTCCTCATCAGCTTCTTGGGCTAAACGCTTTCCGCTGGTGTGCTGGTCGGCACACACGGCGGACAATCCTTTGCTCCGGTCCCTCTGGTCCAGAGTCGATATCGAGAGAGCCACGGTGGGCATGTACCATCGTGGCTCCTCGCGTTACGCGCGCGTGATTTATGATATGAAGTATGCGCGCCGTCCGTCGCTGGCGCTCTCCACGCTGCGGGGCATTGCCGACGGGGCGGCTTTCCGCGACTTCACGGCGGGCATCGACGCCGTCGTTCCCGTCCCCACCACCTGGTGGCGCCGCCTTGTCCGCGGCTACAATCCCGCCGCCCTTCTGGCCGATGAAATCGCCCGTATGCTGGGCCTTCCCTCTTTCCCCAAGGCCCTGACGCGCAAGCGGGGAGCCCGTCAGTCGCGCACGGCGGGAGCGTTGCGCACGGACCTCTCGCGCCTCACGTTCGCTTTCTCGCGCCTCCCTGTGGCCGAGGGGGCCCATGTGCTCTTGGTGGACGATGTGGCCACCACGGGCACCACGCTGGCCTCCTGCGCCCTGGCGCTCCGTCGTGCCCGTCCCGACCTGCGCATCAGCGTCTTCGCCCTGGCCTGGGCCGGGAAGTGAAACGTCCGGTACGGCGAGCCGAGTCTTCTGGCACAGACTAATCACCCCCTAAGCATACTCTAAGCAAGCCTTTGGCAAGCCCAAAGTGCTTGCTAGGGTTTGCTTAGGGTATGCCTAGGGTATGCGAAGGGTTTGCCTAGGGTATACTTCGGAAGCATTACATCACTCTGCGTAAGCCTGCTCGTGGACGCCTTTGACAGCGCGGCCGGAGGGGTCGTTCTGCCCGCGGAAGGCGGCGTCCCACTCGAGGGCGACAGAGGTGGAGCAGGCCACGCTGGCCTCCTGGTTCACGCTGCGCGCGGCAGAGTCGCTGGGGAAGTGCTCGGCGAAGATGCTGCGGTAGAAATACTCCTCCTTGTTGAGCGGCGGATTGATGGGGAAGCGCTCCGCGGCATGCGCCATCTCCTCGTCGCTGACGGCCTCGGCGGTCATCGCCTTCAGGGCGTCAATCCACGAATAGCCCACCCCGTCGCTGAACTGCTCCTTCTGCCTCCAGGCCACCGCCTCGGGCAGCAGGTCGGCAAAGGCCTCGCGGACAATCTTCTTCTCAATGACCTTGCCGGGACACATCTTGGCCTCGGGATTCAGGCGCATCGCCACATCGAGAAACGCCTTGTCGAGGAAAGGCACACGACCCTCGACGCCCCAGGCGGCCAGGCTCTTGTTGGCACGGAGACAGTCGTAGAAGTGGAGCTTGGAGAGCTTGCGCACCGTCTCCTCGTGGAAGGCTCGGGCATCGGGCGCCTTGTGGAAATAGAGATAGCCGCCGAAGACCTCGTCGGCACCCTCGCCCGAGAGCACCATCTTGATGCCCATCGAACGGATGACGCGGGCCAGGAGATACATCGGCGTGGAGGCGCGCACGGTGGTGACGTCGTAGGTCTCGATGAAATAGATCACATCGCGCAGGGCGTCAAGGCCCTCCTGCACCGTGTAGTTGATCTCATGGTGTACGGTGCCGATATGCTCCGCCACCATGCGGGCCTTGGCCAGATCGGGCGCACCCTTCAGGCCGACGGCAAAGGAATGCAGGCGGGGCCACCAGGCACGGCTCTGCGAGTTGTCCTCGATGCGGTGCTCCGAGAAGCGCTCGGCAACGGCGGAAATGACCGATGAATCCAGACCGCCGCTGAGCAGCACGCCGTAGGGCACGTCGGACATCAACTGGCGGCGCACGGCATCCTCCAGGGCGTCGTGCAGCTCGGAGACGGAGGCGCCGTTGTCCTTCACGGCATCGTAGCTCATCCAGTCGCGCTGATAATAGCGTTTGAGTGAAGAGTGAAGAGTGAAGAGTGAAGAATCTGAGTCACTCTCTATCTTCGTTCCCAAATCTTCACTCCAAAGGTAGTGGCCGGGCAGGAAGGGCTCGTAGCGCTCGCACTGGCCCTCCAGCGCCTTCAGCTCGGAGGCCACATAGACGGTGCCGTCGCTGTCGTAGCCGATATAGAGAGGAATGACGCCGATGGGGTCGCGGGCGATGAGGAAGGCGTCGCGCTCTTCGTCGTAGAGGACGAAGGCAAAGATGCCGTTGAGGTCCTCGAGGAAGTTGATGCCCTTCTCGCGATAGAGCGCCAGGATGACCTCGCAGTCGCTGCCCGTGCGGAACTCATAGTGGTTGGACAGACGGCGACGGATGTCCTGATGGTTGTAGATCTCGCCGTTAACGGCCAGCACCTGACGGCCGTCGGGCGAGAAGAGGGGCTGACCGCCCGACTCGGGATCGACGATGCTCAGGCGCTCGTGGGCCAGGATGGCGGTGGAGCCGCAATAGATGCCGCTCCAGTCCGGCCCGCGGTGACGGATTTTCTGACTCATACACAAAGCCTTCTGACGCAGCGACTGCGTCGGCTTTTTAACGTTCAACAAAGCTACGATGCCACACATGTATAGTTTAGAGTTTAAAGTTTAGAGTTTATAGTTTAGAGTTTTTTTCTCCATAAATCTCACGAAGGCCTCGTTGACCAGTTTGTTGCCGCCGGGCGTGGGATAGCGGCCGGTGAAGTACCAGTCGCCCGGATGGTCGGGACAGGCGGCGTGGAGACCCTCTATCGTCTGGAAGACAAACTCCACGGGGGCCTGCATGCCCGCAGGGCGCAGCATCTCCGCCATCTTGCGGTTGATGTCGTCCACGCTGAAGGGTTCGTAGAGGGCGCAGACGCAGTTGCGCTGCTCGGCCTTGGGCTTGCGGAGCTCCGCATGGCAGGCCTCAGCGACGTCGTGGAGCAACTGCCACATGCCGCGCTCCTCGATGAGGGCTATGGCGGCGCGGAAGGCGCAGAACTCCTCCAGAGAAGGCATGTCGATGCCGTAGTAGTCGGGATAGCGTATCTGCGGCGAACTCGACACCATCACAATCTTCTTGGGATGCAGGCGGTCAAGGATCTTGAAGATGCTCTCGCGCAGAGTGGTGCCGCGCACGATGGAGTCGTCGATGATGACGAGGTTGTCCACATGGGGGCGCAGGGAGCCGTAGGTGATGTCGTAGACGTGGGAGGCGAGGTCGTTGCGCGAACCGGCCTCCGCGATGAACGTGCGCAGCTTGATGTCCTTCCAGGCCACCTTCTCGCTGCGCACCGGGAGCCCCTGGCTGCGCAGGCCCTCCATCATGCCGTAGAAGGCCACCTCGGCAGTGTTGGGGATGAAGGAGAAGACGGTGTGGGCCACATCGTCGCCGACGGCCCTGAGGATGGGCGCAGCGAGCTGCTGGCCAAGCTGCTTGCGCTCGTGGTAGATGTCGCTGTCGTTGCCGCGGCTGAAATAGATGCGCTCGAAGGAGCAGCGCGACGGCGTGCGGGGCTCGAGGACAGACTCCAGAGAGGAACTGCCGTCCTTGTGAATGATCAGCGCCTGACCGGCGGGCAACTCCTGCACCGCCTCGCGGGGGAGGTCGAAGGTGGTCTGCAGGACGACGCGCTCGCTGGCCACGGCAATCACCTCGTCGTCGCGGTAGAAGAAGGCCGGCCGTATGCCCCAGGGGTCGCGCATGGCGAACATCTCGCCGGAGCCCGTCATGCCGCACATCACGTAGCCGCCGTCGTAGTCGGCCATCGTGGTGCGCAGCACATTGGCCATCTGCACGTGATCCTCAATGTGGCGCGTGATGTCCGTGTGCTCCAGCCCCAGCCCTTTGGCCTCCGCGAAGCAGCGCTCCACCTCGCGATCGAGGCGGTGGCCCATCCACTCCAGCGTGATGTAGGAGTCGCTGTAGATGCGCGGCGACTGGCCCTGCTCCACGATTTTATCGAAGATCTCGTCGATGTTGGTCATGTTGAAGTTGCCGCACAGGCAGAGGTTCTTCGCCCGCCAGTTGTTGCGGCGCAGGAAGGGGTGCACGTATTGCAGCCCGCTCTTGCCCGTGGTGGAGTAGCGCAGGTGGCCCATATAGAGCTGGGCCCCGGTCCACTCGGGCGTCACGCGGTCGAATATCCCGGTGATGGCGTCCTTGCCCTCGGCCTTCTCGCGGAACATGTATTCCGTGCCGACGGGGGCCTGCATGTTGACACAGGCAATGCCGGCACCTTCCTGCCCGCGGTTGTGCTGCTTCTCCATCATGAGATAGAGCTTGCCGAGGCCGTAGGACGGCGTGCCGTATTTCTGAGTGTAATAGTCGGCGGGCTTCAGGAGGCGCACCAGCGCCACGCCGCATTCATGCTTGAGCTGTTCCATCAATACAGGATTTTATAAAGTCCATAAAGAGCGGATGGGGATGCAGCACGGTGGAAGAGTATTCGGGGTGGAACTGCGTGCCGATATACCATTTCAACGCGGGAATCTCGACAATCTCCACCAGATGGGCCTCGGGGTGACAGCCGGCACACATCATGCCGCGGTGCTCGAAGGCATCCAGATAACGGTTGTTGAACTCGTAGCGGTGGCGGTGGCGCTCGCGGATGAGTGAAGAGTGATGAGTGAAGAGTGAAGAATCTGCCGCTGTGTAGGCTGCGGCGGCTTTGCTGCCGGGCACGAGTTCGCACTCGTAGGCGCCCAGGCGCATCGTGCCGCCCATCTCCGTGACGCTCTTCTGCTCCTCCATCATATCGATGACGTTGTGTGGCGTGTCGGGGTCCATCTCGGCACTGTTGGCGTCCTTGTAGCCCAGGACGTTGCGGGCAAACTCGATGACCATCATCTGCATGCCCAGACAGATGCCGAAGGTCGGGATGTCGCGGGTGCGGGTGTACTCGGCGGCAATGATTTTGCCCTCGATGCCCCTGCGGCCGAAGCCCGGGCAGATGACGACGCCCGCCATGTCCCTCAGCTGCCCGGCCACGTTGTCCGCCGTCAGCTGCTCGCTGTTGACAAAATGGAGCCGGGCCTTCACGTCGTTGTAGATGCCGGCCAGGTTGAGACTCTCGCGGATGCTCTTGTAGGCATCCTGCAGATCGTATTTGCCCACCAGGGCGATGTGCACCTCACGGGTGGCCCGGCGCTGCTTCTCGAGGAAGCGGTTCCAGGGCAGCATGGCGGGCGTTTCACCCACGGGGATGCCGATCTTGCGCAGGATGGCCGCATCGAGGCCCTGCCGCTGCATGCGCACCGGCACCTCGTAGATGCTGGGCACATCCTCGCTCTGCACCACACACTCCAGATCGACGTTGCAGAAGGAGGCCACCTTCAGACGCATCGCGTCGTCCAGGTGGCGCTCCGTACGCAGTACCAGAATGTCGGGCTGAATGCCCATGCCCTGCAACTCCTTGACGGAGTGCTGCGTGGGCTTCGTCTTCAACTCGTCGGCGGCTTTGAGATAAGGCACGTAGGTCAGATGCACGCAGACGGCGTTGCGCCCCAACTGCCAGCGCAGCTGACGGATGGCCTCCATGAAGGGAGCGCTCTCGATGTCGCCGATGGTGCCGCCGACCTCCGTGATGACAAAATCCAAGTCTTCACCCTGCTCGTCCTCACGCAACATTCGGCGCTTGATCTCGTCCGTGATGTGCGGCACCACCTGGATGGTCTTCCCCAGATAGTCGCCGTGGCGCTCGCGGTCGATGACGGTCTTGTAGATGCGGCCCGTCGTGATGGAGTTGTGGCGCGTGGTGCGGATGCCCGTGAAACGCTCGTAGTGGCCCAGGTCGAGATCGGTCTCCATGCCATCTTCCGTGACGTAACACTCGCCGTGCTCATAGGGGTTGAGCGTGCCGGGATCGATGTTGATGTAGGGGTCGAACTTCTGAATGGTGACCTTGTAGCCGCGCGCCTGCAGCAGCTTGCCGATGCTGGCGGAGATGATGCCTTTGCCCAGCGAGGAAACCACACCGCCCGTGACGAAGATGAATTTTGTTTCCATAGAACTATAAAGTGAACGATGCGCCGCAGAGAATATACATCTTCTCGGCATGAGGATTGGCCGTGAGACCAATGAAGACCGGCAGATGGTATTTCTTGCAGATGAGGAAGTCCTTCGTGGCCGTCAGGCTCACATTGGTGACGGTGAAGCCGCCGGTCTCGTAGAACGAGGTGGCGTAGGGCACGAAGCCTACGGCAGCCTTCCAGTCGAGCGTCAGCATCCTGAACGGCGCAGAGAGCTCGAAATAGCTGGAGTAAGCCCTGTGGCCGCCGTTGTTCTTGCCGTCGTTACCGGCAAAGTTGGTGTACCACTGCAGGGAAACATAGCCGAAGAAGTCGTAGCCCACATTGGCCTCGAAGACGTGCGTCGTCTCATCGTTGGTGTAGAGGAAATAACGCCCCTGGCCGAACCAGTAGTCGGTGATGCCCACGTTGAATCCGTGCGTCGTGTAGGAGAGCAGGAAGTCCAGCTCCTTGGTGTCGCCGCTCTGAAATCCCACGCTGCCCCAAGTGGAGAAGCTGAGACCTTTGTAGCTCACGCCGGCCGTGGGCTGTACGCAGACATTGCCCATGTCCAGACCACGCCAGATGTATTGGTTGACCAAAGTGATGCCGAAGATGGGCTCGGCTTTCGCTTTCACTTTGACGGAATCGATTTCGCTTGCGCTCGCCGTAGCCAAAGAGGCTACAGCAAGCAGGGTGAATATGATGCGTTTCATATTTGTAACAGTTAAAGTTAAATGGTTAAAGGTTAAAGGTGAAAGACGGGAATCAGTTGTAGCACAACTCTCCGTGCTCATAGACGTCGAGACCTTCATCCTCAATGCGGGCGGGCACACGCAGGCCGTGCAGTTTCTTAATGCCGAAGAAGAGGACGAAGCCGCAGACTGCAGCCCAAAGGTCGATGACGAGGATGCCGAATGCCTCGGCGCCGAAGAAGCCCCAGCCGTGACCGTAGAAAGCACCGTTGGAAACGGACAGAAGGCCGGTCATCAAGGTGCCGAGAATGCCGCACACGCCATGCACGCTGCTGGCGCCCACGGGGTCGTCGATGTGGAGGCGATGGTCGATGAACTCAATAGAAAATACGAGCACCGTGCCGCAAACGAGACCGATGACGACGGCACCCAGGGGAGACACCAGGTCGCAACCGGCAGTGATGCCGACCAGGCCGGCCAACACACCGTTGAGCGTGAGTGAGAACGAGGGCTTCTTATATCTGAGCCACGTGAGGAACATGGTGGCCACACCGCCGGCTGCTGCAGCCAGGTTGGTGGTCAGGAAGACATGAGAGATGGCCACGCGGTTGACGGCACCGGAAGCAGCCAGCTGCGAACCGGGGTTGAAACCGAACCAACCCAGCCAAAGGATGAACACGCCGAGAGCGGCCAGCGTCAGAGAATGACCGGGAATGGCGCGGCTCTTACCGTCCTTGCCATACTTGCCCCTGCGGGCTCCGAGCGCTAGCGCACCGATGATGGCCAGCACGCCGCCCACGCTGTGGACGATGGCCGAACCGGCAAAGTCGTGGAAGACGTCGCCGAAGGTGGTCATCATGAAGCTGTCGGCAGCGTCGTTGCACAGCCAGCCGCCGCCCCAGGTCCAATGACCCTCGATGGGATAGATGAACAGCGATATCATAGCGCTGTAGATCACATACATGGAGAACTTGGTGCGCTCGGCCATGGCTCCGCTGACAATCGTGGCGCTGGTGGCGCAGAAGACGGTCTCGAAAATCAGGAAACCCTCGACGGGCAGCTCGCCCGAGTAGAAGGAGAGGTCGCCCCAGTTGGGCATGCCGATGAAACCGCCCAGCGTGTCGGCACCGAACATCAGGCCGAAACCCACAAACCAGAACAGGAGTGAACCGAACATGAAGTCCACGAAATTCTTGAAAAGGATGTTGACGGTGTTCTTGCCGCGCGTGAATCCTGCTTCACACAAAGCGAAACCGGGTTGCATCCAAAAAACCAACATGGCCGCCAAAAGCATCCATACGGTATCCAGTGAAAGAGCTATTTCGTTCATAATCTTAATACCTTAAATAATTAAACTGTCAATTGTCAATTATCAATTGTCAACTACTTCTTGTCTCTCAGCACGGTGTCGCCGTGCTCTCCGGTACGGATAGACCAGGTGTCGATCATCTCACTCACGAAGATGCGGCCGTCGCCCACCTCACCGGTGTGGGCCGTGTTGATGATGACCTGAATCGTGGGATCGACAAACTGCTCGCGGCACACAATGGTCAGTGCCACACGCTCAATCACATCGGTGCTGTATTGCACACCGCGATAAAGACGCTCCTGGCGGCTCTGTCCGATGCCGTGGACATCGTGGTATTCAAACCAGTCGATGTCCGAACTGAGCAGGGCTTCCTTCACCTCTTCGAACTTGGTCTTTCTGATGATAGCTTCAATTCTTTTCATCTTAAATCATGTTTTTAGTTAGCGTCCTATAGTAACACATTGCAATGTTTTCGCTGCAAAAGTACAACATTTTGGTTGATTTTGCATCGTTTTACGTGATTTTTGTGTGCTTTTTTGCTCGTTTTATTGATTTTTGTCAACAAAAACGTGATTTTGCGACACTTTTGTAAGCAAAAACATGGTTGTTTGAGCAAATTGTCATACCTTTGTCGCAGAAAACAGAAACAAACGTCATTTCTAAGGCCAATTTGCTTACATTATGTCACAAGCAATACACTTCACCAAAATGCACGGAGCCGGCAACGACTACATCTATGTGGACGCTACCTTATATAATATTAAGGAGCCCGGAGCCCTGGCCCAAAAGTGGAGTGCGCCTCACACGGGAATCGGCAGCGACGGGCTGGTGCTTATCGGACGCGCTGACGGCAAAGAGGCGGATTTCAGCATGCGCATCTTCAACGCCGACGGCTCCGAAGCCATGATGTGCGGCAACGCCAGCCGATGTGTCGGCAAATACCTCTACGAAAAAGGACTCACAAGCCGAACATCCATCCGCCTGGACACGCTCTCCGGAGTGAAACTCCTGCAACTGCACCCCAACGACGCAGGTTGCGTGGAGACGGTGACGGTGGATATGCTGCAACCGGCTTTTGAAGACAACACACAGTTCCGTCCCGAAGAAAAAGAACTGCCGGCCGGCACCTTTGTCTCCATGGGCAATCCCCACTACGTCATCTTCTGCGATGATGTCAGCGCCGTGGATGTGGCCCGTGAAGGAGCACGGCTGGAACGCCATCCCGCATTTCCCGGACGCTGCAACATCGAATTTGCCGAAATGCGTCCTGACGGCATTCGAGTGCGCGTCTGGGAACGCGGCAGCGGCATCACACAGGCTTGCGGCACCGGAGCCTGTGCCACCGCAGTGGCAGCAGCCAAGACGGGACGGACGGGACGCTCCGCACACATCATCATGGACGGAGGCGCATTGGACATCCGCTGGCGGGAGGACGACAACCATGTCTGCATGACCGGCCCGGCCAGCTTTGTCTTTGAGGGCGACATCACAATATAACGACATCACAAAAAAATGATAAACGAACATTTTCTAAACCTCTCCGGCAACTATCTGTTTGCCGAGATTGCCAAAAAGGTTAAAACGTTCCGGGAGCAGAATCCACAAACCGATGTCATCTCGCTCGGCATCGGTGATGTGACACAACCGCTCTGCCCCGCCGTTATTGAAGCGCTCCACCGTGCCGTCGATGAGATGTCCGGTGGGGCCACCTTTCGCGGCTACGGTCCGGAGCAGGGCTACGATTTCCTGCGCGAGGCCATCGCGCGGCACGACTACAAGGATCGCGGGACGGACATCTCTGCGGACGAGATTTTTGTCAACGATGGAGCCAAGAGCGACACCGGCAACTTCCAGGAACTGATGAGCGCCGACAGCGTGGTGGCCGTGACCGATCCCGTGTATCCCGTCTATGCAGACGCCAACATGATGGCCGGACGCCGCATCGTGAAACTGCCCTGTCTGGCAGAACGCCAATTCGTCCCCGATCTGCCGGAAGAGCCCGTGGATGTCGTTTATCTCTGCTATCCCAATAACCCAACCGGCACCGTGCTTCGCCGGGAGGACCTGAAGCGTTGGGTGGACTGGGCCAACGAACACGGAGCGCTCATCTTCTACGACGCTGCCTACGAGGCCTTCATCACACACCCCGACATCCCCCGCAGCATCTACGAAATCGACGGAGCCCGGAAGGTCGCCGTGGAGTTTCGCAGCTTCTCTAAAACGGCCGGATTCACCGGACTGCGTTGCGGCTACACGGTGGTGCCCCGGGACGTCACTGCCAAGACTGCGGCAGGAGACTCCGTGGCGCTTCATCCGCTGTGGAAACGCCGCCAGTCGACAAAATTCAACGGCACAAGCTACCTCAGCCAATGCGCCGCATTGGCCATCTACACTGAAGAAGGCCATAAACAAATCAAAGAGACGGTGGACTACTATTTGAAGAACGCCCGCCTGATGCGTGTGACATTGGAGTGCCTGGGACTGAGGGTTTACGGCGGAACGGACGCTCCTTACCTCTGGGTGGAGACGCCGGAGAGGATGCCCTCGTGGGCGTTCTTCGAAGAAATGCTTCACCAGGCTCATGTGGTATGCACGCCCGGCGCTGGATTCGGCGACTGCGGCGAGGGCTACGTGCGCCTGACGGCATTCGGAGAACGCAGTGCCACCGTTAAGGCCCTGCACCGGGTGGAAGAATGGTTAACGAACAAATAAACGACATTATCATACAGACAACTATGACACACAAAGGACTCTACAGAGCAGATATGGAGCATGACGCCTGCGGCGTGGGCATGGTGGTGAACATACACGGCGGCAAAAGTCACGAACTGGTGGATCAGGCCTTGCGCGTGCTGGAAAACATGGAGCACCGGGGTGCCGAGACACGCGACAAGACTGGCGACGGCGCTGGCATCATGCTGCAGATACCCCATGAATTCATCCTGTTGCAGGGCATTCCCGTCCCCGAAAAAGGACTTTACGGCACCGGCCTGGTGTTTCTGCCCAAAGAAGAAAAGGAGCAGCAGGAAATCCTGTCGGTCATGATTGAAGAAATCGAGCGCGAAGGCATGCAACTGATGCATCTGCGCACGGTGCCCACCTGCCCGGAAGTTTTAGGAGAGGCCGCCCGAAAGGTGGAGCCTGCCATCAAACAAATCTTTGTGACGGGAGTGAGCGCAGAAAAAGCCGACGCACTCCCCCGCACACTCTACACCATAAGGAAAAAGATTGAGCGACGCATCACGCACCCCGACTTTTATATCTGTTCGCTGTCCAACACGAATCTCATCTATAAAGGCATGTTGACCAGCGGACAGTTGCGCCGTTATTTCCCCGATCTCTCCAGCCCCTATCTGACTAGCGGACTGGCGCTCGTCCACTCCCGCTTCTCGACCAACACATTCCCCACGTGGTCTTTGGCCCAACCGTTCCGTCTGTTGGCCCACAACGGCGAGATCAACACCATTCGCGGCAACCGCGGATGGATGAAAGCCCGCGAGAGCGTGCTCAGCAGCGAGGCTTTGGGCGACATCAAAGAGATCTCGCCCATCGTGCAGGAAAACATGAGCGACTCGGCCAGCCTCGACAACGTCTTCGAGTTTCTGACCATGAGCGGCCTGTCACTGCCGCAGGCCATGGCCATACTTGTGCCCGAAAGTTTCAACGACAAGAACCCGATTTCGGAAGATTTGAAGGCATTCTATGAATACCATTCGATACTGATGGAACCGTGGGACGGTCCCGCCGCCCTGCTCTTTTCGGACGGAAGATATGCCGGCGGCATGCTGGACCGAAACGGCTTGCGCCCCTCTCGCTACACCATCACCAAACAGGGCATCATGGTCGTAGCCTCGGAGGTCGGCGTCATGGACTTTGAGCCGGGCGACGTCGTCTCCAAAGGACGTCTGCAACCGGGAAAGATACTACTCATCGACACACAGGAAGGCAAGATTTGGTACGACGGCGAAATCAAGGAACAACTGGCCAAAGCACATCCCTATCGCGAATGGCTCAGCGAAAACCGCGTGCAGCTGGAGAAACTGAAGAGCGGCCGGAAGGTGGAGAACTCGGTCGACAACTTCGAGCAGAAACTCGTCACCTTCGGCTACGGCCAGGAAGACATTGACAAGACGATTGTGCCGATGGCCACCACGGGACAGGAGCCTGTCGCCGCCATGGGCAACGACACGCCGCTGGCCGTCGTGAGCGACCGGCCGCAGATCCTGTTCAACTATTTCCGTCAGCAATTTGCTCAGGTGACAAACCCTGCCATCGACCCCATCCGAGAAGAGCTGGTCATGTCGCTCACCGAATACATCGGCGCGGTAGGCACCAACATCCTGACCCCCGACGCCTCCAACTGCAAGATGGTGCGCCTGCCGCAACCCGTCCTGACCAACACGCAACTGGACATTCTTTGCAACATCCGCTATAAGGGATTCAAGACGCAGAAGCTTCCCATGCTCTTCGACATCGAAAGGGGGACGGAAGGATTGCAACAAGCGCTGGACAGCCTCTGTCACGAGGCCGAGCGCAGCGTGGACGAAGGTGTCAACTACATCATCCTTTCCGACCGCGACATTGACGGACAACATGCTGCCATTCCTTCGCTGCTGGCCGTCAGTGCCGTGCACCATTACCTGATTTCCGTAGGCAAACGCGTGCAGACGGCGCTGATCGTGGAGAGCGGAGAAATTCGCGAGACCATGCACGCCGCCTTGCTTTTGGGCTATGGAGCCAGCGCATTGTGCCCGTATATGACTTTCGCCATTCTCGACGATCTCGTCAAGCGCGGCAAGATTCAGGAAGACTATGCCACCGCTGAGGCGCACTACATCAAGGCTGTGGATAAAGGCTTGAAAAAGATTATGTCGAAGATGGGCATCTCGACCATCCGAAGCTATCGCGGCGCGAAGATTTTCGAGAGCATCGGACTCGGCGAGGACCTTCTGCGCCGCTACTTCGGCACGGAAGTAAGCACTGTAGGCGGCATCGGACTGAAAGAGATTGCCCGGGATGCCATCCGTCTGCACCGGCAGGGCATCGAAGCCAACGACACCCTACTCCCCAACAACGGTCAGTTCTCGTGGCGAAAGGACGGCATCAGGCACGCCTGGAATCCGGAGACCATCGCGCAACTGCAACTGGCCACCCGCCTGGGCAGTTATAAGAAGTTTAAGGAATGGGCCGCTTTGGTGGACACGAAAGACTCCCCCATCTTTATCCGTGACTTTTTCGGCTGGAAGAAGGCAGCGACTCCGACCCCCATCGACGAGGTGGAGCCTGTGGAATCCATTGTGAAGCACTTTGTGACCGGCGCCATGTCGTTCGGCGCACTCAGCATTGAGGCCCATGAGGCTTTGGCGCTGGCCATGAACAAACTGGGCACACGCTCCAACACGGGTGAGGGCGGTGAGGACAACGCCCGTTACCACACGGAGGTGGACGGCGTCAGCCTTTCAAGCAAGACCAAGCAAATCGCCAGCGGCCGCTTCGGTGTGACGGCAGAATATCTGGTGAACGCCGAAGAGATACAAATCAAGGTGGCCCAGGGCGCCAAGCCTGGCGAGGGCGGCCAACTGCCCGGCTTCAAGGTGAACGACATCATCGCCAAGACACGCAACGCCATCCCCGGCATCTCGCTCATCTCGCCCCCGCCTCATCACGACATCTACTCCATCGAAGATCTGGCCCAACTCATCTTCGACCTGAAGAACATCAACCCGACGGCTGCCGTTAGCGTGAAACTCGTGGCCGAGAGCGGTGTGGGCACCATCGCCGCCGGTGTGGCAAAAGCGAAGGCCGACCTCATCGTCGTCAGCGGCGCCGAAGGCGGTACGGGCGCCAGCCCCGCCAGCTCGATGCGCTTTGCCGGCATCTCGCCCGAGATCGGACTGGCCGAGACGCAGCAGACGCTGGTGATGAACGGCCTGCGCAATCAGGTGCGCCTGCAGACCGACGGCCAACTGAAGACAGCCAAAGACGTGGTTATCATGGCGATGTTGGGCGCCGACGAGTTCTCGTTCGGCACGCTGCCTCTGATTGTACTGGGCTGCGTGATGATGCGCAAATGCAACACCAACACCTGTCCGATGGGCGTCGCCACACAAAACCCGGAGCTGCGCAAACACTTTGAAGGAAGGGCTGAATATATCGTCAACTTTTTCACCTTCCTGGCTCAGCAGGTACGCGAGTATCTCAGCGAGATTGGCGTGCATAGCCTGAAAGAAATCATCGGCCACACGGAAATGATTGAAGTGACTATGCCCGACGGCGCTGCAGCAGAAAAGTGGAGCACCATAGATTTTGACCGTCTGCTTCACAAACCCGCAACAGACAAAGCGCTCTTTTGGGATCGCGGCGCCTATACGAAGGTGACGGGCGTGAAAGACGAAGATATCATCAAAGCGGCTCAAAAAGCCATAGAAAAGCAGGAAGAGGTGACGCTTGAATACGCCATCAAAAATACCGATCGCGCTGCCACCACGATGCTTAGCGGCGCCATCGCCAAGCGATACGGCGAAGCAGGCTTGCCAGAAAACACCGTCAACCTCAAGTTCAAGGGCTCGGCAGGCCAGTCGTTCGGCGCTTTTGCCGTGAAAGGTCTCAACATCAGGCTTGAGGGCGAATGCAACGACTACTTTGGCAAGGGACTCTCCGGCGGACGCATCAGCATCTTACCGCCGTCCCGCTGCGACGAACAATTCCGCGCAGAGGACAATATCATCGCCGGCAACACCGGCCTCTATGGCGCCACCTCCGGCGAACTGTATATCAACGGTAAGGTGGGCGAACGCTTCGGCGTCCGCAATTCCGGCGCCATAGCCGTCATCGAGGGCGCCGGCGACCACTGCTGCGAGTATATGACCGGCGGACGCGTTGTCGTGCTCGGCAAGACCGGCAGAAACTTCGCCGCCGGCATGTCGGGCGGTGTCGCCTACGTCTACGACCCCGACCACAGTTTCGACTACTTCTGCAACATGGATATGGTGGAGCTCTCGCTGGTTGAAGACAGCGTCTCGCGCAAGGAACTTCACGAACTGGTTCGCCAGCATTATCTGCACACCGGATCCGCTCTGGCAGGTCGCATGCTCGACGACTGGCACCGCTATGTTGAAGACTTCATCCAGGTGGTGCCCATCGAATACAAGCGCGTGCTCCACGAAGAGCAAATGGCGCGACTTCACGAGAAAATCGCCGATATCCAGCGCGACTATTAATTATCAATTGTCCATTATCAATTATCAATTGCAATCATGGGAAACCCAAAAGCTTTTCTGGAAATACACCGTCAAGAGGCGGGATATCGTCCGATTCACGATAGGATACATGACTTCGGCGAAGTGGAGCAGACACTCAATGCCCGCGACCGCAAGCTGCAGGCCTCGCGCTGCATGGACTGCGGCGTGCCCTTTTGCCATTGGGCCTGCCCGTTGGGCAACAAAGCCCCTGAGTGGAACGATGCCCTGTATAAGGGTGACTGGGAACTGGCCTACAAGCTGTTGTCTGCCACCAATCCCTTCCCGGAGTTCACCGGTCGCATCTGCCCCGCCCTGTGCGAGAAGGCCTGTGTGCTGAACCGCTTCAACCACGAACCGACGACAAACCGGGAAGATGAGTGCGCCATCATGGAGGCCGCCTTCCGCGAAGGCTACATCACCGTGCGCCATCCCGAGCGCAACGGACGCCGCGTGGCCGTTATCGGCGCCGGACCTGCCGGCCTGGCTGCCGCCGACGCGCTCAACATGAAGGGCTACAGCGTCACCGTGTTTGAGAAAAACGAAAACGCCGGCGGACTCCTGCGCTACGGCATCCCCAACTTCAAACTCAACAAGGCCGTCATCGACCGCCGTCTGCGCCTCATGGAGCAGGAGGGCATTGTATTCCGATATAATTCTGAGTATTCTGAGTATTCTGAATATTCCGATTTCGATGCTATCGTTATCGCCACCGGCACGCCGACGGCGCGCGATCTCACCATTCCGGGTCGCGAGCTTCGGGGCGTGCATCTGGCTCTCGAACTTCTCTCGCAACAAAACCGCGTACTCGCCGGCATGGAGTTTTCTGCCGACGAACGCATCACGGCCAAAGACAAGGACGTGCTCGTTATCGGCGGCGGCGACACGGGCAGCGACTGCATTGGCACGGCCCACCGTCAGGGCTGTCGCAGCGTCACGCAGATAGAGATTATGCCCCGACCCGTTGAAGGCCCCGAAGACCCGCAGAACCCGTGGCCCAACTGGCCCCGCACCCTCAAGACTACATCCAGCCACGAAGAGGGATGCACCCGACGTTGGAACATCAACACCCTTGAGTTCTTGGGTGAAAACGGCCGCCTGACCGGCGTGAAAGTGCAGGAAATAGACTGGAAACCGAATCCTGAAGGCGGTCGGCCCATCATGGTCGAGAAGGGCAAGCCGGAAATCATCAAGGCCGAACTTTGTCTGCTGGCCATGGGATTCCTGAAGCCCGAACATCCCCAATATCCCGAAAATATTTTCATCTGCGGCGATGCCCAAAACGGCGCCTCACTCGTGGTGCGCGCCATGGCCAGCGGCAAGGCTGCAGCTGCTAAGGTGGACGAATTTTTGAAAAAATAATCACACACAACCCTTAATCATCACAATTATGGCTAACGAACTCAGATTTCAAGTGGTAGGAGAGGCATTCAAGAAAAAGCCCCTCGAAGTGCAAAGTCCGGTCGAACGACCCTGCGAATATTTCGGCAAGAAGGTCTTCAACCGCGAAAAGATGTATAAATACCTGCCTAAGGACATCTACCAGAAGATGGTGGACGTCATCGACAACGGTGCCCGTCTCGACCGCGCCGTGGCCGACGGTGTGGCAGCCGGCATGATACAGTGGGCCCGTGAGAACGGCGTAACCCACTACACACACTGGTTCCAGCCCCTCACCGAGGGCACGGCCGAGAAACACGATTCTTTCATTGAGCACGACGGCAAAGGCGGCATGATCGAGGACTTCTCCGGCAAACTGCTTGTGCAGCAGGAGCCCGACGCCTCGTCCTTCCCTTCCGGCGGCATCCGCTCCACCTTCGAGGCGCGCGGCTATTCCGCTTGGGACCCCACCTCACCCGTCTTCATCATTGACGACACACTGATCATCCCCACCGTGTTCATCTCCTACTCCGGCGAAGCTTTGGATTACAAAGCTCCTCTGTTGCGTGCACTTCATGCCGTCAACGTGGCTGCTACGGAGGTATGTCACTATTTCGACCCCGCCGTGAAGAAGGTGTGCAGCAACCTGGGCTGGGAACAGGAATATTTCCTCGTGGACGAAGGACTTTATGCCGTGCGCCCCGACCTGCTGCTCACCGGTCGCACCCTCATGGGCCACGACTCCGCCAAAAACCAGCAGATGGACGATCACTATTTCGGCGCCATCCCCGAGCGTGTGGCCGCCTTCATGCGCGAACTGGAAATTCAGGCTCTGGAGCTGGGTATTCCCGTGAAGACACGCCACAACGAGGTGGCCCCCAACCAGTTTGAGTTGGCACCCATTTTCGAGGAAACCAATCTGGCCGTGGACCACAACATGCTCCTTATGTCGGTGATGCGCCGCGTAGCCCGCAAGCACGGCTTCCGCGTGCTGCTCCACGAGAAGCCCTTCGCCGGCATCAACGGCAGCGGCAAGCACAACAACTGGAGTCTGTCCACCGACACCGGCGTGCTGCTTCATGCGCCCGGCAAAACCGCTGAGCAGAACCTCCGTTTCGCCGTCTTCATCGTGGAAACCCTGATGGGCGTCTATCGCCACAACGGGCTGCTCAAGGCCAGCATCATGTCGGCCACCAACGCCCACCGTCTCGGCGCCAACGAGGCGCCTCCAGCCATCATCAGCAGCTTCCTCGGCAAGCAGCTCTCCGAACTGCTCGACCACATTGAGAAGGCCGACCGCGACAACCTCTTCACCATGGACGGCAAGCAGGGCATGAAGCTCGACATCCCCGAGATTCCCGAACTGCTGATTGACAACACCGACCGCAACCGCACCTCGCCCTTTGCCTTCACGGGCAACCGCTTCGAATTCCGTGCCGTGGGCTCCGAGGCCAACTGCGCCTCGGCCATGACAGCGCTCAACAGCGCCGTGGCCGAAGCTCTGGCCGACTTCAAGCAGCGTGTGGACGCCCGCATTCCCGACCTCGAAAAGCAGTTATCGGGCACCGGCCACAGCGCCACCTACCATGCCATCATCGATGTGCTGCGCGAGGACATCAAGACCTGCAAGCCCATCCGCTTCGACGGCAACGGCTACAGCGACGAGTGGAAGGCTGAGGCCGCCCGCCGCGGCCTCGACACCGAAACCTCGTGTCCCGTCATCTTCGACCGTTATCTGGACGAAGAAAGCGTCCGCATGTTTGAGAGCCTCGGCGTGATGAGCCACAAGGAGTTGGAGGCCCGCAACGAGGTGAAGTGGGAGACCTACACCAAAAAGATTCAGATTGAGGCCCGCGTGCTCGGCGACCTCTCCATGAACCACATTATCCCCGTGGCCACCCACTATCAGAGCCAGCTGCTCAACAACGTGGAGAACATGCGCGACGTCTTCCCCAAGGACAAAGCCGAAAAGCTCAGTGCCCGCAACCTCAAGCTCATCGAGGAGATTGCCCTGCGCACCGCCGAAATTGAGACGCAGGTGGAGGCCCTGGTCAATGCACGCAAAGTAGCGAACAAGATAGAGGGCGAACGCGCCAAGGCTGTGGCCTACCACGACACCGTGGCTCCGATGCTGGACAGCATCCGCCGTCAGATTGACAAGCTCGAGCTGATTGTGGACGACCGTCTGTGGCCCCTGCCCAAGTATCGCGAACTGCTCTTCATCCGCTAAGCATAAAGACAGAAAAGATAACATGAGGGCTGCCAGAGTTATTTGGCAGCTCTTTTTTCTATTTAAAATGAAAAATGAAGAGTTAAGCCAATTTCTCTAACCTCTAACCTCTAACCTTTAACCTTTATTTCGTAACTTTGCAGACGAAAAACATAATTTTTCTCACCATGAAACACCTCTTTATCACCACAATCCTATGTATCATAGGCCTCACGGCAACAGCACAGACCGCCTACAATCTCGACAAGATGCAACGCGAGAAGCTGGGGCGCGGCGTCGTGGCCGTGCGCAGCGACGAGAGCCACGTGCTCGTCTCGTGGCGCTACCTCGAGAGCGACCCCGAAGGCATCGAATTTGAAATCCTGCGCAACGGCGAAGTCGTCGGCCGGCGCGGCGCACGAGAGTCCACCACCTTCGTGGACGCCAACCCCGTGAGTCAAAGCGCCACCTACAGCGTGCGCCCCGCAGGAGGCAAGGCGCAGGGCAGCTGGACCGTAGAGGCCGGAGCGCCCATAGGCTATCTCTCCATCCCCCTCGACCGCCCCGCTGCGGAAGAGGGCTACGACGGAAAGCCCGTGACCTACAACGCCAACGACGCCACGATGGCCGACCTCGACGGCGACGGCGAGATGGAGCTCATTCTGAAATGGGACCCCTCCAACTCGCGCGACAACTCGCAGAGCGGTGTGACCAACCAGACCTATATCGACGCCTACCGCCTGGACGGCAAGAAGGGTAAGGACGGGCAGAACCGCCTCTGGCGCATCGCCCTGGGCCGCAACATACGCAGCGGCGCCCACTACACCCAGATGATGGCCTACGACCTCGACGGCGACGGAAGAGCCGAGCTGGTGGTGAAGACCGCCGACGGCACCGTGGACGGCACGGGACGAGTAATCGGCGATGCCAAAGCCGACTATCGCGTGGGGATGGGCGACAACAGCGAGACGCACTACAACGCCAACCGCTACCCCTCGGAGCGCTTCCGTCAGGACCAGAAGGGACGCCGCGGCGGCTTCATCAAGGGCGGTCCGGAATACCTCACCGTGTTCGAAGGCCGGACGGGCAAAGCCCTCGCCACCGTGGACTACGTGCCCGCTCAGGGCGAGCTCAGAGCCTGGGGCGACAACTACGCCAACCGCTCGGAGCGCTATCTGGCCTGCGTGGCCTATCTGGACGGCGTTCACCCCTCGGTGGTGATGTGTCGCGGATACTACACACGCAGCGTGCTGGCCGCATGGGACTGGGACGGCAAGAAGCTGAAGCAGCGCTGGGTGTTTGACACCGCACAGCCCCAGTGGGCCGAATACGCCGGACAGGGTAACCATAACCTGCGCGTGGCCGACATCGACGGCGACGGACGCGACGAGATCACCTACGGCTCGATGTGCGTGGACGACGACGGCACAGGCTACTACAACACCCGTCTGGGTCACGGCGACGCCATGCACCTGTGTCCCATGCTGCCCCTCTCGGAGCACCTCTATCTGTGGGACGTGCACGAAGACAAATACTATAGCGAGTTCCGTGACGCTCAGACCGGACAGATCCTCTGGATGCTGCCCCACAACGATGACGTGGGGCGCGGACTGGCCGCCGACATCGATCCCGAGAACCCGGGATGGGAGATGTGGGCCTCAAACACCAAAGGCATACGCGACTACCGGGGCAACCTGCTGGATTCCGTGACGCGCGTCAGCATTAACTTCGCCCTCTGGTGGGACGGCGACCTCTGCCGCGAGCTGCTCGACCACGAGACGGTGAGCAAATACCGCCGCCCGAAGGGCACACAGGCCGCAGAAGGCGAAGCCGACCCCGAAGCCAAGTTGGAGCTGACCCTCAACCCCAACTCCGGCGTACGCTGCGAGACGCTGCTCAGGATGGAGGGCTGTCAGTTCAACAACGGCACGAAGTCGAACCCCGCACTCTGCTGCGACATCCTGGGCGACTGGCGCGAAGAGGTGGTGACACGCACGGCAGACAACAACTTCCTGCGCATCTACATCACACCGCTGCCGACGCCCTACCGTTTCCACTGCTTCCTGCACGACCCCGTTTACCGCGCCTCGGTGACGGCGCAGAACGTCGCTTACAACCAACCCACCGGCGTGGGCTTCTACATCGGTGCGGAGCTCGAAGGCAGCGGACGGAAGTTCAGGGGATGGCAGTTTTGACGGTTAAGGGTTAAGGGTTAAAGGTTAATGGTTAAAGACTAATGTTCTATGGTTAATCGGTTAATCTTCATTTTAGCGTGCGTCATTGCCGTGATGACGGCGGGGGCGCAGGAGAGTTATGACACGAATCGCGGATTCCGGCATCCGGGCGGACTCCACACACAGGACGATTTCGAGCGCATCAAAGCCCTGCTCGCCGCCGGCGACGAAACGGTGACGGCAGCCCTCAACGTGCTTCGCACAGCTGCCTACGCCCAGGCTTCCGCCGCCACATACCCCTCCGAAACTATCGTACGCGGGGGCGGCGTGGGAGAGAACTACATCAACGCCGCACGCGGCGCCACCATCGCCTATCAGAACGCGCTGCGCTGGAAAATCGACGGCAACACGGCCTGCGCCAAACATGCCGTGGACGTGCTGATGGCGTGGGCCCGCACCACGAAAACCGTCACCGGCAACTCCGACCAGTGTCTGGCACGCGGCCTCTACGGCTACGAGTTCGCCCAGGCCGCAGAGCTCATGCGCGACTACGAGGGATGGGCCCGGGAGGACTTCGAGGAATTCTGCCGCTGGATGCTCGACGTGTGGTATCCCGGCGCCATAGGTTTTCTGCGCAACAGAAACGGCACGTGGGAGAACGTCGGCAAATGGTGGCAGGCGCCCGGACACTACTGGAGCAACTGGGGCCTGTGCAACGCGCTCTGCGTCATCTCCATCGGCGTACTCTGCGACGACGTGTTCATCTACAACCAGGGCCTCTCATTCATCAAATACGACCAGGTGGGCACCTTCAAAGATCCGCGCACCGACGTGCCCATCCTCAGCGACGGCCTCACGGAGTTCTGGGGCAACCTCGTCGTGACAACCGCTGAATGGGACGGCGAGACGGGCGCCTACGGCAAAGTGGGTCAGACCAACGAGAGCGGACGCGACACCGGCCACGCCGCCATGGCGCTGGGCCTGGCCGTGGACATCGCCCATCAGGGATGGAACCAGGGCGACGACCTCTTCTCGTGGATGGACCACCGCATCGCCGCCGGCATAGAATACGTGGCTGCACAGTGTCAGAACGTCGAAAACCTGCCCTGGACCAACTACCACTACTACACCAACGGCTACTACTGGACCGACTCCCGCTCGTGGCTCATGACCGCACCCGCTCTGGGGGCACAGCTGCGCCCCTATTGGGGCACCGTGATCGGCCACTACGAAGGCGTAAAGGGCGTCAGGATGCCCTACTCCGAATGGTGTGCCGAAGAGGTGGGCATTGACGGCGGCGGCGCCGGCGCCACCAGCGGCGGATACGACCATCTGGGCTACAGCGTGCTGATGAACTATCGCGACCACACGGCCACGCCCGAAGAGCGCCCCACGGAGCTCACGCCCGAAATCACGTACGGCGGCAAGACGTACCGGCGCAACGACGCCGGCGGCCTGGTGAACACCTATCAGACCACCGCGGAAGCCTCGCGCGCTCTGGCCAAAGGCACCGTTGTCACCATGAAGGCCAACCTGCCCTCGGGAGAGAGCGACACGGGGCTGTGGCAATGGAGCACCGGCGAGACCACACGCAGCATCAGCGTGGAGGCCAACCGTTCGCAAATCTACCGCGTCAGCTACACCAACGCCCGCGGCGTCAGAAGCGAGCAGTGCTTCTCCATCGCCGTACAGGGAGACTGCCGCGAAGCCAACGTCAAACCCCACATCACCGTGGACGGCGTGACGAGCGATACGGCCAGCGCCACCGTGTTCTACGGCAAGAGCGTGACGCTCTCGGTGACGGACGCGCAGGGCTACGGCAACTGCCTCTGGAGCACCGGCTCGAAGAACTTCAGCGTGACGCTGAGCTCGGTGACGGCTCCGCGCGACCTCGAATGCGAAGTCGTCAGCCAGGGCGGACAACGCACCACCATCAAGTTTCACCTCGACGTGCGTGAGAGCATGCAGCAGATCACCGTGGACGGCGTCACACTGGAAGACACAGCCTCCGTCACCGTGGGCCTCGGCAGCGATGTGAGCTTCACGCTCTACGTGCCCCAGGCGCTGAGCGGCGGCACGGCCGTGTGGGAAGACGGCACGGAAGGCCTCACCTACACGATGGCCGCTATCGACGCCACGCAGGCGCACACGTTGCGTTACACCGTGAAGGGTGAAACCAGGGAATACCCCTTCTCCGTCACGGTGCAGGAAACCGCACGCGAGCTCTCCGGCGCCTATGCCATACGTCACTGCGAGAGCGGCCTCCTGCTCACCTCGGGCACATCGCTCACCTTTGAGCCCCGTAAGATGATCGGCGAGACGCTCGACGCCTCGCAGCAATGGACTGTCACTACCAGCGGCACCAACTACGCCATACAGAACAGCGAGGGGAAATACATCTCCGGCAGCGGCTCGCTGATTCAGCGCCGCAACAACCACAACATCACCTTCCTGGCCCCTTACAACTACGCCGCCCTCAACGCCGCCACCGGCACAAAATTCTGGCAGATGACGGAAAACCGGGCGCTGCAGGTCGGCCCCGATACCGAGCTGGAGGGCTATCCCTTCGAAATCATCACCGCGGAGGAAGCGACGGGAATAAAATCGGTTAATGGTTCAGGGTTCATGGTTAATGGTTCAATTGTCAATTGTCAATTATCAACTGTCAATTGCTATGACCTGAGCGGGCGCAAAGTGACAAAGCCCGCAAAGGGTCGCTTCTACATCGTGAACGGAGAAAAAGTCTTCATCCCATAGGAAATAATGGTCAATGGTCAATGAATAACCAAGTACACACTCTGAGCGCGGGCCGACTGGGCCTCCGCAGCCTGCTCTTCATCGCCGGCAACATCGCCCTGCCCCACCTGTTTCATCTCATCCCGGGCGGCGGCATCGCCTTCCTGCCCATCTACTGGTTCACCCTCATCGGCGCAATGGCCTGCGGACTGACGGTCGGACTGACGGCCGCGCTGCTCTCACCCCTGCTGGGATGGCTCATCTTCGGCGCTCCCGCTGCCGACATGTTGCCCGACATGCTGCTCAAGGGCACGCTGCTCTCGCTGTGCGCCAGCTTCATCTGCCACCGGATCGGTCGCAACATCCCCGCCGCTGCGCTCTCCGTCGCCGCAGCTTGGATTCTGGCCGCCCTCGCAGAGTGGCCTCTGACGGGAGCGGCCTATGCCTTTCAGGACTTTGTCGGCGGATGGCCGGGCCTTCTGCTCATGAGCGTCGTGGCCCCTTTGGCCGCCCGCAAAGCGTAAGCCTCTCTTTTTACTTGATTTTCAGCACGGGAAGCAGCGCGTTGGTATTTTCCGCAGGAAGCACCACACGGAGTCCGCGTGAGGTCTGCGTGAACTTCAGACGGCCGAAGCCCAGGAGTTCAACACTCTTGACGGGACGCGCGCGCCACACACTGCCTTTAGCCAAAGCGCGGATGCAGACCTCGCGGCTGCCTTCGGGCCAAGCCAAGAACGCGGCGTAGAGGATGTCGCCCTTGGTGGTGAAGCGCACCTCCTCGCTACCGGCCTTGATGTAGTTGCCGTCGTTGAAGCCCTGGTCGTTGATCTTGATGTCCTGCCCGGCAATGGGACCTTCGCCGAATTTGCACCAGGGACGGGTGCCCACGATGGCCTCCTTGTGCACCTTCATCCAGGCGCCGAACTCACGCAGGATGGCCAGCTCCTTCTCGTCGGGCGTGCCGTCGGCGCGCAGGGGCACCGAGAGGAGCATGTTGCCGTTTTTGGAGACGATATCCATCAGCAGCTTGGCCACGGTGTGGGCGCTTTTGTACCAGCCCTTCTCGTAGAACTCGGTGTTGTAGTGCCAGTTGCCCAGACAGTTGCAGCACTGCCAGGGGCGCTCGATGATGGCGTTGGGTGCGCCGCGCTCCACGTCCCACACGAGGGCCTCCTTCTGCTCCTCGCTGAGAATCTTGCCGAAGACCACCTTTTCGCCCTCGTTGTAGAACTCGGAAGTGATCTCCAGACCCACGTTGCTGATGGGATAAAACGGCAGCACGGTGGCGTCGAAATAAAGCAGGTCGGGCTTGTAGCGACGTATGGCGTCCATCGTGCGCAGCTTGAACTCGCGGACGAACTCCTCCGAGGGCTGCGAACAGTTTTCCCAGCCCCAGATGCGCCCCGTGTTGTTGCGCCAGGTGCGGTCGCTGAAGTCGTGCTGCTGACGGTAGAGGCGCTGCGGATCGAGGCCGCGCCACCACTTGTCCGTGCCGTCGGCGTTCTTCTTGTAGCCGTCCTCCTTCGTGAGCCATCCGTCGTATTTCACGCCGATTTTGTCGCCCTTCATGTCGAAACCGCGCGAGGGTTCATACCAGGTCCAGGCGTGGTCGGCATGGAAGGAGATGCCGAAGGGCAGTCCGTATTTCTTGGCCGCTTTCGACCAGCCCTCCAGGATGTCCTTCTTGGGGCCGATGTTGACGGAGTTCCACTCCTGATACTGCGAGTCCCAGAGGTCGAAATTGTCGTGGTGGTTGCCCAGAGCGAAGAAATACTGCGCCCCCACCTCTTCTTTATAGAACTTCACCAGAGCGTCCGGGTCCCAGTTTTCGGCCTTCCACAGGGGCAGGATGTCCTTGAAGCCCACCTCCGAAGGATGGCCGTAGTGACTGCGGTGGAAATCCGACTGACGGGAGCCCTCTTCATAGAGCCCGCGTGCCATCCAGTCGCCCGAACCCTCCACACACTGAGGCCCCCAGTGGGCCCAGATGCCGAACTTGACGTCGCGGAACCACTCCGGCACTTCATACGTGCGCAGACTCTCCCAGTTGGGCTCAAACGCCCCGAGGGGCAGACACAGGCAGCACACGAGGGCTGCGAAAATCGTTTTCCTGATCATAACATTATGGATTTAAGTTTGTTTTCTATCTTGGAGGAACTGCCCGCGCCCTTGTGCTCCGCGCGGTATTGTCCGGGCGTCATCCCCGTGGCGCGCTTGAAGAACTTGGTGAGCGATGCCGGACAGGGGAAACGGAGCCGCTCGGCAATCTGAGCGGCGGTCTCGTCGCTGTAGGCCAACCACACCTTCACGGCCTTCACGGCGGTCTCGTTGATCCAGTCCATCACGGTGCGTCCGCTCATCTGCTTGACCAGCGTGCTGAGATAGTGGGGCGCGATGCAGAGCTTGTCGGCGTAGAAGGGGATGTTGCGCTCGCTCACGGCGAAGCGGCTCACCAGCGCGACGAAGCGCTGCAGCGTCTCCTGCTGACGGGTAAGGGGCTGCGGGGCCGGCGCCTGCCCGTAGCGTTGCGCCGCACAGAGCAGCAGCGAGCGCACCAGCAGCGCGGCATTCTCGCGGGGGAAGGGCTCTTGCCGCACCAGGTCCCAGAGCAGGGAGAAGTGCTGCGCCACGAGCGCCGTGCAGGCCTCATCCATCGCCAAACGGATGAAGCTGGGAGGCTCCGCGTCCGCTCCGTCCGGGGCTTCCGTCCGGGGCACGGGGGGATCGTCCAGGAGGCTGTCGTAGCGGAAAGCGTCGAACTCGAAGTCGGCCGAACTGCCCTTCTTCTCCACCAGCGTGTCGCCGTAGAACACCACCAGATTGCCGGCCTCGAAACGGTGCTCCACCAGGTTGAAGCTGTATACGGCCCATCCCTGCTTCACCCACACCACGCGCCGCTCCTGCAGGAGATAGGGCTGTGCGGGAAAGAGGAACTCGCGCCCGCGTATGTTGAAACCGCGTATCATCCAGAAGGGGTCCGAGAGGAAGATCTCTCCATGGCCCTTCCAGATCTCCGTGTTGCGGAAGAGCTCATAGGTGATGGTATCATTCAGCATCGATTTCAGGCTTTTTTCACCGCAAAACTACGAAAATCTTACAATATGGCAATAAAAAAGACTTTTCGGATAACGCTTATCTTTCACTTTCGCCGTACTTTTGCACCGGAATTCGGTAAAACGTTTGTATATTTGTATTTTTTTGAACATTCATCATTTATGAAAAAGATGAAATTTTTTGGCCGCTTGATGGCTTTGGGCTGCATGATGCTCTCCGCATCTGCAGCCGAGGCCGGCGGTTTGATGACTAACACCAACTACCACATCGCCTTCGACCGCATGATGGCGCGCGGCGCTTCCACCGAGATCGACGCCGCCTACAGCAACCCCGCCGGACTGGCTTGGGGCCACGAGGGCTGGCAACTGTCGTTCAACGTACAGAAGCCCTTCCAGTGGCGCAACATTGACGCCACAGTGTATCAACCCCACGCCACCGCCATCGGCCTTGAGAACAAGCTCTACAAGGGCGAGGCCGACGCCAATCCCTTCGTGCCCGCCCTCTTTGCGGCCTACAAGCACAAGCGCTGGGCCGTCTCTCTGATGGCCGGCATCGTGGGCAGCGGCGGCCATGTGACCTACGACGAGGGCATCCCCATGTTCGAGGTCCCCGTGCGCGGCATGATGTACCAAAACGGTCTCCCGCCCGCCGCCTATTCGGTGGACGCCTTCATGACGGGCAAGCAGTACATCTACGGGGTTCAAGCCTGCTTCACCTACAAGTTCAGCGAACACTGGTCCGCCGCCGCCGGACTGCGCGTCAACATCTACACGGGCTACAACCGCGGCCACGTCGTCAGCCGTCTCAATGCCACGGGCTCCGAACTGGTGAATCTGCAGATTGATGCCGACCAGAACGATGTCGGCGTGGCACCCATCCTGGGTCTCAACTATCGCTACAAGCGCCTGCTCGTGACCGCCCGCTACGAGTTCCGCAGCAAGCTCAACACGCCCAACGACACCAAGGTGCTCAGCGTGGGCCTGATGGGTCAGACCACCGACGTCAACGCCCTGAGTCGCATCTACGGCAACGACGCCACCGTGACCGCTCTGGCTCAGAGGGTCGGACCGGAGATGGCCGAAAAGGTGCGCCCCTACCTCGACGGCGAGACGACGCGCTACGACATGCCCGGCCTGCTCACCTTCGCCGTGGGTTATGAGTTCATCCCCCACAAGTTCCGGGGCACGCTGGAGTATCACTGGTTCAACGACAAGAACGCCAAGATGCAGGGCAACCGTCAGGACCTGCTGACCCACGACACTCACGAGATTCTCGTCGGCCTGGAGTGGGACATCAACAAGCTCTTCACCGTCTCGGCCGGCGCACAGCGCACGGACTACGGCCTCTCCGACGGCTATCAGGCCAACACCTCGTTTGCCTGCGACAGCTACTCCGTCGGCACAGGCGCCGCCTTCAACGTGACGCCCCATCTGCGCATCAACGCCGGATACTTCTGCTCCATCTACAGCGACTACACCCGCGAGCAGCCCATCCGCTACTCCGGCATCCCCGTGATGGAGACCTATTCCCGCACCAACCACGTCATCGGCCTCGGCGTGGATTACAAATTCTGATATTTCAGACGGGTTAATACCGAAATCCGTGACGGTGGCGACGCCGTTACGGATTTTTTTTGTATATTTGCAGCGAAAGCTATAAAAACAAGCAAAAATGGAAGTCATACAGAGTTTCACCATCGACCACACGCAGCTCAAGCCCGGCATCTACGTCTCGCGTCGGGACAAGGGCTTCACCACCTTCGACCTGCGCATCACAGAGCCCAACCGGGAGCCCGCCGTCGCTCCCGCCGCCATGCACAGCATGGAGCACCTGATGGCCACCTGGTTTCGCAACAGTCGGGTGAAGGACGACGTGGTCTATGTCGGCCCGATGGGCTGTCTCACCGGCATGTACATCATCATGACGGGCGACTACGGGGTGGAGCAGATGAGGCAGCTCACGATGGAGTGTCTCGAGTGGATCCTCACGCAGGACAAAGTGCCCGCCACAGAGCCTCAGACCTGCGGCAACTGTCTGCTGCACGACCTGCCGATGTGCCACTGGGAGAGCCGCCGCTATCTGGACCGCCTGAGCAACGACTTCCACAGCGAATACAAGACGCTGCAGGTCACGCTCGACGACGGCCGCACCTTCGCCGACGCATAGCGCAACCCTATGAGAAAAGTCCTCTCTCTGTGCTGCTTCCTGCTGAGCATCCTGACCGCCAACGCAGGGCCGGACGGCTTCGGCATGACGAAGACGGAGGTGACGTGTAGCCTGCGCGACGCGGAGGGTTTTCTGTGGTACGGCGGCCGAGGGACGGGGCTTTGCCGCTACGACGGTTATGAGACGGAAAGTTTTCGCAGCGACCGTCTGCATCCCGATCTGCTGCGCAGCAACGACGTGTTGTGCATCGCGGAGCAGAAGAGCCGGGCCGCCATCTGGTTCGGCACCAAAGAGGGGGCCTACATCCTGAGCAAGAAGGACTTTGCGGTGAAGTCCGTCGTGGTGAAGACGCCCCAAGACAGCTCCGAGCTGGCCGACAAGCGCATCGCCTGCATGCTGGCGGCACCCGACGGCACGATGTGGCTGACTTATCGCAATCAGTTGTTGCATATGTCCGCTGACGCGAAACTTTTGGAGCGCTTCGAGACCGCGTGGGAGGGAAAGAACAGAAGCATTCTCTCCGTCAGTCTCGATGCGGACGGCACCCTGTGGGCGGGGTTGTGGAACGGCGGCGTTGTCTGCCTGAAACAGGTGGACGGCAAACGGCAAATGGTGAACGGAGACTGGAGCCAATACCCGGCAGGCCGTCGCGAACAGACGGAGGAGGAGACGAAAGAGATGCTGGACTCTGTCATGAGCCGGCAGATGACGGGCAAAGACACCGTCGTCCTGTCGTGGGTGAGGACGGCTTCCGGCGCCTGTTACGTCGGCACGTATCACTCCCTGTATGGCTACGACGGACAGAAGATGAGGCTGCTGCAGGGCGACTTGGACAAGGTGCGTAGCATGGCCTATTCGGAGCCTTCGCAGAGTCTGTATCTCCTGAGCCGCTCGCGCGGCGTGTGCCGCTGGCGTGAAGGGCGGCTGACGGTGCTGCTGGACAGCACGCAGTTTCGCACCCTGAGGCTGCAGGGCGACAGCGCGTTGCTGTTGTCCGAAGGTGTCGCCGGCGTGCGCATGTTCAACCTGAAGACCGGGAAGATAGCGACAGACACAACCACTGCTGAGGTCTCTCCCGTGGCGACGGCATACGACGTGGACGGACACCGGCAGCTCATTGCCTTCGGGCAGGAGCGTCTGACGCTGCCCAAGGGGACCGATTTCGTGGAAATATGTCTGTCAACGCTCGATTTCGAGCATGCTTCGCAGGTGCAGTTTGCCTATCGGACGGACGACGGCGAAGCGTGGACGCCCTTGCCCGAAGGCGAACATGTGGTGAAAATCTCGCGTCTGCCCGCCGGCACCACCCGTCTTGAGGTGCGGGCCACGGACGATCTCGGGCGATGGAGCGCTCCCGTGAAGGTGCTAACCATCGTGCGTCCGGCTCTGTGGTATGAGCACGTCTGGCTGTGGATCGTCTTTGCAATTCTGGTTCTCGGCGCGGGCTATATGCTCGTGAGCAACGCCAAAAAAACCAAAACGCCCGAATTGAACGGCGATGCCGCCCCTCAAGCTCTGCCTGTTGCCGATCAGGAATTCCTCGACAAGGCGGTGGCGGCTGTGTCCGGCCACATGACGGATTCCGACTATTCCGTGGATGCTCTGGCCGCCGACCTCTGCATGAGTCGCGCCAATCTCCACCGCAAGATGCGCGCCATCACCGGGCAGACCCCTACGGACTTCATCCGCAACCAGCGTCTGGAGCGCGCCGCCCAAATGCTGCGCACCACCTCCTGCTGCGTGAACGAAATCGCCGATTTGGTCGGCTTTTCCTACGCCAGCTATTTCACCAAATGTTTCAAAGAAAAATACGGCGTCATGCCGAAGGATTACAGGACTTAGTGTCTTATGCCGTCAGTTTTCAACGATTGTCTTATTATCTGCGACGACGTTTTTAGGGCCGTAAGCAAAAAACAGCGACCTTTGCCACCGGAAAACTAACCCTCAAAAACACTCGCATGAAAACAACAGGATTTCTTCTCGCGGCAGTGATGACGCTCCTGCCCCTGACCGTGAGCCCGCAACGCATCCAGCAGCCCTTGGGGCGCGGCGTGGTGGCTGTCAACAACAACGGTGAAATGACCGTCACGTGGCGGCGTCTGGCCCAGGAGCCCGAACAGGCCACCTACAACGTGTATGTCAACGGCACGAAGGTGGCCGCGACGGCGCGCACCTATTGGAAGACGACCTCGGGTCAGGTGCCTGCCGGCGCAAAGGTGGCCGTGACGATGGTGGCTCCCGACGGCACGGAGTCGGCCATGAGCGTGCCCTACGAGGTGAAGAGCTACGACATGCGCAACATCTTCGTTGACATCATCTTCGAACAGGGAGGATCCCCCCTGGTTTCCGCCGATTTCAACACCGCTTATGTGTGGCCCGTGGATCTCGACGGCGATGGCGAGATGGACTATGTGGTCAACCGCAAGTCGAACACCGACGCTCTGGACTGCTACGTGGAGGGATATCTGCGCACGGGCCGGCATCTGTGGACCGTGAAGCTGGGGCCCAACGAGTTGAGCTGTGCCGGACAGGACGACATGATCACCGTCGCCGATATGGACTGCGACGGCATGGGCGACGTCGTCATCCAGTCGTCGGACGGTACGCAGTTTTGGGATGCCGATGCGAAGACGTTCGGCCTCTATGTGAAGGGCAAGACCACGGGCGACACCGACGGCGACGGCATCATCAACTACGAGACGCAGTCGGCGCGCAACGCACCCCGCTACATCTCCGTCATCGATGGTATGACCGGAAGAGAGAAGGCCTCTATAGAGCAGAGCTACAACCAGCACTACAACCGCACCAATCGCGCCTCGCTGATGGGCGACGAATACAACAAACACGTGGGTCACATGGGCGTCTGTTATCTGGACGGCATCCACCCGGCGGTGGTGATGGAGTGGCACACGCGCGGCACGGGAGGCGACCACCACTACTACAATCTGGGTGTGGCTTATGACTTCGGCAGCGGCACGGCCGGCAGTCTCAGGGAGCTCTTCAACGAGCCCACCGGCGGTCCGGCCTTCCACCAGATCCGTGTGGGCGACGTGGACGGTGATGGCTGCGACGAAATGATCGTGGGCGGCTACACCATGAACAACGACGGCAAAACGCTCTTCAACACGGGGATTGCCCACGGCGACCGCTTCCGCACGAGCGACATCGACCCCGAGCGTCCGGGGCAGGAGACCTTTGCCATACAGCAATATGCTCCCGATATGCTGGGACAGGTGCTTTACGACGCCCGCACTGGCGAGTTCATCAAGAAATGGTATCTCTCGGCCGTCGGCGACGTGGGTCGCGGTGAGTGCATCGACATCGACAGAAACCGCCTGGGCTGGGAAATGTGGTCCACCATGGACAACAAGGTGTACGACGCCCAGGGCAACCTCATCAGCGGATACACGAACCAATTCCCCTGCGAGGGCCTCTGGTGGGACAACGAGCCCGACCGTGAAGTCGTGCAGACGAGCGACAGCCACTACAACGTCTATGTGCAGGACTTCTTCAAGGGGCGCGAGGTGGAGTTTGCCAAAATCAGCGGCAATCGCTACACCACCGTTTACGCCAAGCGCGCCGCCTTCTGGGGAGATATCATCGGCGACTGGCGCGAGGAGATGATCCTGCTCCACAAGGAGAACGGCGTCATCGTGGGTATTACGGGCGTTTCCACCGACTATGCCTCCGACGCCGACTTTATCTACTGTCTCCAGCAGGATCCGCACTATCGCGGCGACTGCTCCACGAAGGGCTACTACCAGAGTCCGAATCCGGGGTTCTATCTGGGCTTCGACATGCCGCGTCCGCAGCTGCCGCCCTGTATGGTGACGGACCTCGTGGCCACGGGTGACGGGCAGTATGTCAGCTTCGACCGTTCTGCTCCGGCTGTCTATGCCGACAGCAAGAGTGTGCTTTTCGACCACACCTATCAGGGCGGCTCGTTTACCCTCGGCGGCAACTTCTCGCCGTCCGTCCTCTATGCCATGCCCGTGCGCGGACAGAGCATCACGCTCGCCGGCTCGGGCTCGCTCTCGGGTCCGACGGAGCTCTGGAAGAGTCAGCAGGGACGCCTCGTGGTCAATGCGTCGCTGAAGCACACCGGCGGCACCTTCATCTCGGAGGGCACGCTGGAAGTGAACGGCACCGTCCCGGGTGATGTGGAACTGCGCGCCCGGGGCACGCTGGCGGGCAACGCCGTCGTGGCGGGCAAGCTGATTCCGGAAGGTGCGCTCAACTACGAAGGATGCCGCCTGATGCCCGGCGGCGCAGCCGGTGATATAGGCGTCATCACCCTGAAGCAGGGTCTCACTCTGGACAAACGCCTGTTTATCGAGTCGGACATCAGGGACGCCGACGCCGCGGCGGATCTCGTGAAGGTGGAGGGCGACCTGACGCTGGCGGATGCCGGACAGCTGGTGTTCACGGTGGTTCCCGACGTCTCTGCTCTGCAGCCGGCCCGATACAAGCTGGTGGAATACACGGGTGCCTTCACGGGCGACGTGTCGAAGATTGCGGTTCGGGGTCTGCTGGGACTCTCCTACAACATCGTCAATGAAGAGCAGGCCCTGTGGCTCGTCATCAACGCACAGCGCGAAGCCGCTCAGGGCGTTCGCTGGTCGGGTGCCGTGAACAGCCTTTGGGACTATCAGACGGATAACTTTGTGCTGGAGGGCGTGAGCACGGAGTTCGTTGCCGGCGACGGCATCATCATCGGCGACGACGCGCAGACAACGGCGGTGCAGCTGAACGAACTTATGCCGGTGAGCGGTCTGACCTTCGAAAACGACACCAAGAACGTGACCGTGAGCGGCACGGGCGGCATCAGCGGCAGCGGTGATGTGGTGATGAACGGAAAAGGACGCGTGACGCTCAATGCGGCCAACAGCGACTATACCGGCAAGACGCTCATCAACAGCGGCACCGTCAGCGTCAGCGAACTGGCCGACGGAGGTCTGCCCAGCAGCATCGGCGCCGCCTCTGTGGCCGCCTCTAACTGGCAGATGGGCAAGGCAACCCTCATCGTCAGCAACGCCAACACCGCCACCAATCGCGGCCTGACCCTCAACGACACGGCCACGATACAGATAAGCTCCGGCGTCACCGCCCTGAAGGGCATCGTGCAGGGCAACGGCCGTCTTGTCAAGAAAGGCAGCGGACAGCTCAACATCACCTATGCCGGCAACAACACGTGGAAGTCGACGGAGCTCAATGCCGGCACGCTGGCGATGGGCGTGTGGAACACGACTTTTGGCACCGCCACCTCCACCATCGATGTGACCGGCAACTCGGCCATCACTATATTCAACAACAACAGTACCGGCGCCGTGCCTACGATCAAAAACACCATCCACGTCCTGAAAGACAAGACCCTTACTGTCAACGGCGGACAGCGTTGCAACGTGCAGGGCAAATGGACGGGAGAGGGCACCGTCAAGATCAGCTTCCCCTACGTGCGTGGCGACTTCTCCACCAATATGGCGGACTTTGAGGGTACGCTCAATCCCACTTCCGGACAATTCCGCCTGACGGCTGCGATGAATCTGAAGAAGGGCACCTTCAAGCCCGGAGCCGGCGTGTATGCCGTCGGAGTCAAGGCCGGCAGCGGCACGGAAGACTCCTATACCCACAGCATCGGCGCTCTGACGTCCACCGATGCCGATGCCCAGTTGGGCACCAGCGTGTGGAATGTGGGCTACCTCGGTACCAACACCACTTTTGCCGGCATCGTCGGAGCGAACGCCACGCTCAACAAATACGGCGAAGGGGCGCTCACACTCACGGGTACGAGTGCGGGCAAAATTAATGTATATGAAGGCACCGTCAGTCTGGAGAATGCCACCCAGACCGCCACGGCAACCGTCACGGCCCAGAGCGGCGGCACGGTGGTCGGAACGGGCACGGCGACCGGCGTCACGGTGAACGCGGGCGGAACGATAGGCGCCGGCAAGGCCACAGGCACGTCGGCCGGCACGCTGACCCTCACGGGCAATCTCACCGTGCAGAGCGGCGGCATCATCCGTGTGCGCGTCATCGGCCGCAACAAGACCACGGACGCCCTGAAAGTGAACGGGAGCGTCCGCCTCGACAGTCCCGTCTTCCGGATGTATCGCAGCACCGGCATCTGGCAGGCCGGCGACGAGTGTCGCGTCTTCACGGGTACGGGCAGCATCACCCTCAACGGCACGCCGACGTTCGAGCCGGAGATTCCGCTGGAAGGCTATGTGTGGGACTACACGACGCTGACCGTTGACGGCATCATCCGTGTGGCCGCCGATCCGACGGGCGTCCGCACTGTAGAGGCTGTCGGGCAGGAAGACGAAGGCGACGCCTACAACCTTTCCGGCCAAAAGCTGTCCGGACGGCCCAAGGGATTCTATATCAGGAACGGGAAGAAGTATTTCGCCCAATAACACGACAGCATGAGATATCTGAAAAACATCATCCCGGCCATATTGGCCGTCGTCTTCACGACAGCGGCGGCACGGCAGCAGCTCAACTTCAATGCCGGCTGGGATCTGCACATCGGTGATATCGAAGCCGCCCCTTCGGGGGGAGCTTGGGAGGAGGCCCTCTGGCAGCCGGTGACGCTGCCTTATGCGTTCAACGGCGATGAGGCCTTCAGAAAGGACATCACAGAACTGACCGACACCGTCTGCTGGTATCGGAAAAAGTTCAGAGTTGAGAGTTCAGAGTTGAGAGACAAAAAATTCTTCATCGAGTTCGAAGGGGTGCGTCAGGGCGCCGACTTTTACCTCAACGGCCACCATCTGGGCTTCAGCGAGAACGGCGTGATGGCCTGCGGTTTCGACCTGACGCCCTACGTCGAAGAAGGGGACAACCTCCTGGCCGTGCGCTGTGACAACAGCTGGACCTACCGCTCGCGCCGCCACAACAGCCGCTATCAGTGGAACGACCGCAACTTCAACGCCAACTACGGCGGCATCCCCAAGAATGTCCGTCTGCATGTCACCGGCAAGCTCTACCAGACGCTGCCGCTCTACTCCGATCTCGGCACGACGGGCACTTACGTCTATGCCACGGATTTCGACATCCCCGGCCGCAAAGCCGTCGTTCATGTGGAGTCGCAGGTCCGCAACGACGACGCCCGTCCCCGGACCTTCTTCCTGACCGTCGTGCTGAAGGACAGAGACGGCAACAAAGTGGCCGGATTTAACGGCGACGGGCGCATCACCCTGCAGCCCGGAGAGACCGTCGTCGCCAAAGCCGAGCAGGAGGTGCGAGGCCTCCACTTCTGGTCGTGGGGCTACGGCTATCTCTACACGGTGGAGACCTGTCTGCGCGAGACGCTCGACGACGCCGGAAGCGACCGGGTCGTCATCCGCACGGGTTTCCGCAAGACCCGCTTCGGCGAGGGCAAGATATGGCTCAACGACCGCGTGCTGATGGTGCACGGTTATGCCCAGCGCACCTCCAACGAATGGCCGGGTACGGGGCTCAGCGTGCCGGCCTGGCTCAGCGACTACTCCAACGGGCTGATGGTGGCCTCGGGCGGCAACCTCGTGCGCTGGATGCACGTGACGCCCTGGAAGCAGGACGTTGAGTCGTGCGATCGCGTGGGTCTCATCCAGGCGATGCCTGCCGGCGATTCGGAGAAAGACGTGGAAGGACCCCGCTGGACCCAGCGCACGGAGCTGATGCGCGATGCCGTCATCTACAACCGCAACAACCCCTCCATCCTCTTCTACGAGTGCGGCAACGAGAGCATTTCGCGCGAGCACATGCTCGAGATGAAGGCCATCCGCGACGAGTACGACCCCCACGGCGGACGGGCCATAGGCAGTCGTGAGATGCTCGACATCGACGAGGCGGAGTACGGCGGCGAGATGCTCTACATCAACAAGTCGCACAAACACCCGATGTGGGCGATGGAATACTGTCGCGACGAGGGCCTGCGCCAATATTGGGACGAATGGAGCTATCCCTGCCATAAGGAGGGCGAGGGTCCGCTCTATCGCGGCAATCCCGCAAAGGAATACAACCACAACATGGATCAGTTTGCCGTCGAGATGGTGCGCCGCTGGTATGACTACTGGCGCGAGCGTCCCGGCACCGCCACACGCGTTTCCTCCGGCGGCGTGAAGATCGTCTTCAGCGACACCAACACCCATCACCGCGGCGAGTCGAACTACCGCACCAGCGGCGTCACCGACGCCATGCGCATCCCCAAGGATGCCTTCTTCGTGCATCAGGTGATGTGGAACGGATGGGTGGAGCCGGAGACGCCGCAGACCTACATCATCGGCCACTGGAACTATCCGTCCGGAACCGTGAAACCCGTCTATGTCGTTTCCACGGGCGACTGGGTGGAGCTGCTGCTCAACGGCCGTTCGTTGGGCCGGGGCAGGCAGGAATACCGTTATCTCTTCACCTTTGAGGACGTTCCCTTTGAAGCGGGCACGCTGGAGGCGGTCGCCTCCGACGGCAGCCGCTTCAGCCTGACGACCGCCGGCGCTCCTGTTCGGCTCAGGCTTACGGCGACACAGAATCCCGAGGGCACGAAGGCCGACGGCGCCGACATGGTGCTCTTCCAGGTGGAGGTGCTGGACGGAGAGGGGCGACGCTGTCCGCTGGACAACCGCATGATTCACTTTGAACTCTCGGGAGAAGCCCGTTGGATCGGCGGCATTGCCTCGCGCAACAATCCGTCGTTGCAGCGGCCCGACGACAATCGCCCCGAAGGCCTGCTCGACGCTGCCGCCACGAAGAATGTCTCCGACAACTATGTCGGCGCCACGTCTCTGCCGGTGGAGTGCGGCGTCAACCGCGTGCTCGTCCGCACGACGAGCCGGGCCGGTGAGATCCGGCTCAAAGCACGCGCCGAAGGACTGCCGGAGGCGGAGATTACGGTGAGGAGCGAAGGCGTGAACCCGGAGGAATATCTGCCGCAGTTCAGCCTTCAGGGCAGCCTGTCCCGGGGCGAGACGCCCTCTTCGCCGTCCTTCAGGGAGCTGGCGCGCGGCCTGCGGATTGCGTCGGCCACGGCAGGTTATGACGCCGGACACGCGGCCCGCAGCTTCGACGACAACGAGCTCTCGGAGTGGAAAAACGACGGGCGCCTCTCTACGGCCTGGATCCGCTACAAGCTGGAGCGCAAGGCCTTCATCGACGACATCTGCCTCAAGCTGACGGGCTGGCGCCTGCGCAGCTATCCCCTCGAGATTTATGCCGGCAAGCGGCTGATATGGAGCGGCGAGACGGAGCGCAGTCTGGGCTACATCCACCTGACGCCCCACAGACGGGTCAAGACCGACGAGATCACCGTCCGCCTCAAGGGTGCCGGCAAGGACGAGGACGCCTTCGGCGGTATTGTGGAGGTGGCGGAGCCTGCTGCCGGCGAACTCGACCTGTTCAAAGCCAAAAACGGCGGCGAGACCAAAAACGAGCTACGCATCGTCGAAATAGAGTTCCTTGAATCATTAACCCTATAAAACTAACCGTTATGAAAGAGAAAGTATTACAGGCCATGCGCGAGTTCGGCGCTCCCGTTAACGCAGGCAAGATAGCAGAGATTACAGGTATCGACCGCAAGGAGGTGGACAAGGCTTTTGCCGAGCTGAAGAAGGAGGGCGCCATCGTCTCTCCCGTGCGCTGCAAATGGGCCCCGGCCGAATGAAGGGCGTAGAGAGAGTGACGGGAATATGTACAGTTTGAAGTATAAAGTAACCACAAGCACCTGCGACAGCGAAGGACGGCTGAAACTCTGTTCGGCCCTTCAGATGATGCAGGACTGTTCCGAGATGTGGATTGACAGCGAGCCCGGTGTGAAGCGCTATTTCGCAGAGCAGCACATGGCCCAGCTGCTGGCTACCCGACAGGTGGAGATTGTCCGGGTTCCCGAATACAAAGAGGAGCTGACGGTGACGACCTCCGTCTATGGCATGAAGCCCATGTTCGGATTCCGCAACACCTTTATTTACGATGCTGAGGGCAAGCCCTGTTACAAGACCTGGAGCATGGGGGCTTTCGTGGACAAGTCCGCCGGCAGGCTGAAACGTGTGGATGACGCCACGATGGCCTCGATGTCCCTGGAGCCTCAGCTGGAGATGGACTACAAAGACCGCCGCATCATCCTTCCGAAGGAGGACGGGGAGGTGCTTGAACCCGTCAAGGTGCTTCGTGCCGACATCGACTACAACAGGCATGTGAACAATGCCAACTATGTCCGCATGGCGATGGAGCTGCTGCCGGAGGGCTTTGACGTGAAAGGCTTGAGGGTTGAATATCGCGTGGCAGCGAAGCTGGGCGACATACTGGTCCCGAGGCTATATCAGACCGGAGCCGCTTTCATCGTGTCTCTCTCTATAGGTGATGATGTTAGCGCCATTGTGGAGTTCACATAACGGACAGTCATCCCGGCCAAACTTATTAAGAAACTGTAGCCATAAAACAGCAAAGAGAATGGGCCACGATGTGAGAGACGGCAAGGCGAGGGTCGAGAAGTGGCTGAAGACCTTGGACTATTGACAATTGACCCTTAGTCCGTCACCACTTCCCTGAAATGCTCCTGTCCCCATTGGACGAGGGCCTCGATGGCCGGCATCAGTGACTTGCCCGTATCCGTCAGCGAATACTCCACCCGTGGAGGCACCTCCGGATAAACCTCGCGATGTACGAGGTGGCTCTGCTCCAGATTCTTCAGCGTCTGCGAGAGCATCTTCTGCGAACAGTCCGTCATCAGCCGACGGATTCCGTTAAAGCGCAACACCCCCGTATCGCAGGTGTGAAGCATATAGAGCACCAGCATGGACCACTTGTCACCGAAACGACTCACCACCTGCCTGATGGGACAGGCCGAATACTCTGCCTTGATATCTGCCATAACCATTAGATTTTTCGGCAAAGGTAGCAAAAAGTTACCGGGTAACGGAAAGGTACCGTGTTAATCTATGTTAAAGCCCTTTTTGCCGAAGCCCGAAGTTTTCACAATTCCTACTTTTTGGTAACTATCTCACCGAAAAGTGCCTTCTTGCGGGAATGGTTTTTTTGCCGTACCTTTGCAGCGTCAAAACAAAAACAGTAACAACCAAAACAAGAAGAATCATGAAACAGATTGAGACGATTAAGGAAGGCAAGAACTTCAAGGCCGTGAGTGTTGGTAAGATGTGCGAAATCATGGAGCACGAGTTGCCCTTGGGCCCCGACGTCATCATCAGGGGTAAGGTGTTCGCCGGTCAGGCTGTAGGTGCCACCGGCAGCGAGCTGAGTTTCCAGACGCTCGTTCCCGGTCAGGACAGCGGTTTCCTCCACACGCACAAGACACACGAGGAGCTCTACATCATCCTGAAGGGTGAAGGTCAGTATCAGGTGGACGGCGAGATTTTCCCCGTCAGCGAAGGCGCCGTCATCCGTGTTGCTCCCGAGGGCAAGCGTGCGCTGAAGAACACGGGCAGCGACAACCTCACCATGCTCTGCATCCAGTACAAGGCCAACGCCTTCACCGAGGCCGACAGCCCCATGACCGACGGTGTCATCCTACAGGAAGAACTGAAATGGTAGGCGCGCGCAGCGCAGTAGGGCCTCGATATAGTAGTAGTCGGCATACACGATGCTGGCGTCAATCTCGCTCCCGGCGGGATAGTGGCCGGTGGAGTGGAGCAGGAAAGCCGCGTTGCGGCTGCCGCTCCGGTAGCGCTCCGTGCTGAGATCGGCGAGCATTCTTTCAGCCGCTTCGCCGTAGCCGCGCGAAGGAGCATAGCCGTCCAGCTCGAGCAGGGCGGAGGCCGTGATGCAGGCAGCAGAGGCGTCTTTCGGTGCAGCCGTTCCGCGCGGGTCGTCCATATCCCACAGAGGCACCCAGTCGTCGCTTGTCTCCTTCAGGCGGCGAAGATAGACGTCGGCTGCCTTGCAGGCAAAGTCGAGGAAGCGCTTCTCGCGGGTGAAACGATAGACCATTGTGTAGCCGTAGACGGCCCACGACTGTCCGCGGCTCCACATCGAGTCGTCGCTGTAGCCCTGATGCGTGACACCCCGGATGAAGCGTCCGGTGACGGTGTCGTACACGGCCACGTGATACGATGAGCCGTCGGGACGGAAATGGTGGCGCATGGTGGTGGTGGCGTGGTTCACGGCGATGTCGCGCAGACGCTTGTCCCCTCCGTTGTCGGCTGCCCAAAGGAGCAGCTCCAGATTCATCATGTTGTCCATGATGGTGTTGTGACCTCCGTAGTCCTTCACGTGGCGGGGCCACGAGAGCAGCGTGCCGACGCGCGGATTGTAGAGCCCAGAGAGCGAGTCGGCGGCCTCAAGGGCCAGCGCTTTGTAGTCCTGACGTCCGGTGGCTTCGTAGCCTTTGAGCAGCGAGTTGATGACGATGAAGCCCAGGTCGTGGTCGAAGACGGGACGACGCACGACGGACGTGACGGCCGCCGTGTATTGTTCCGCAGCCTTTCTGACCTCTTCTTCGTGGGTGTAGCTGTAGTCCATCCAGAGGATGCCCGGCCAGAAACCGCTGCACCACTCTTCGGCCTTCACCGGGCGCAGGTTCCAGCGTGTTTCTCCGGAGAGTATGTTGCGCGGAGCGCGTGTGGCGTCAACGGGCGAGAGTTCCCTGAGCGCCCGGCGCGTCTGTGCGGCGCAGTAGTCGAGGGCCTCTGCGGCGGAGAAGCCGTTGGCGGCGGCCCCTTCTGCCGGCGTCACCCGATACCAGTCGGCATCCAGCCATCCCCTGTTGCCCTTGCGCCCCAGACATTGGGCGAAGAGTCCCGTCTTGGCGCCGATCCATTTGCCTTCCCTCAAGGTGAAGGGTTCGCCGGCAGCGAGAAACTGGCGGCCGTCGGTGCTGTAGGAGAAGCGGCAGACGCCGTCCCTCACCTCCACGCGCAGCCAGAGGTCAATATAGAGTGCGGGCGAATAGGGGATGGTGTCGCGCGATGTAGCCGGCAGATCGGCGATTCTCCGCAGCTTCTCCCTGCGGCCCTCGTCGGCCTTCAGGCAGGTGCGGCGCACGAGACGGAATCCGTCCCCGACGCGGCGTACGCTCAGCGACGAGCAGTCGCGCCCCATCACCGCGAGGCCGCCTTCCTGCCCCTCTTCTTTCGCCGCCAGACGCACTTTGGCCGTTGCCGTGAAGCGTTGTGCAGGCGTCTTCTGCAGCAGCAGGTTGGGAGCGTCCCAGAGGCTGTGCCAGTCCTCGGCGTCCATCGTGTAGAGGCGCATCGTGCCTTCGGCGGTCGGCATGCCCCAGAGAGGATTCCTGTTGGCCTGCCATTGCCATTGCGGCCCGAGGGTGCCGTTGAATTCGTCGCTTTCCTGCGGGTTGCAGACCGGGAGTGAGGCCCGGGCTTTGGGCTTGCGGAAGGAGGCTACGGGTGCTCCGTTGTCTCCCGCCACGGGCCATCCCGTCTGCCAGTCAACAGGCTCGAGATACACCACGCGGCCGTAGGCGCCCCGGTCGTTGAAGTGCAGAAACCAGTCTTCGCCGTAGGGCGTATGCACCCACGCGCCCTGATGCGGGCCGTTGATGTCCGTCTGTCCCTGCTCCAGCACGCGTCGCCACTCGTAGGGGCCGTAGGGCGAGCGGCTGCGCATTGCCAGCTGCCATCCCTGCGCCACGCCGCCTGCGGGACACATAATCCAATACCAGCCCTCGCGCTTGTAGAATTTGGGGCCCTCGGTCGTGTGGTTTTCCTGCCCGCCGTCGAAGGCGATGCGGGGCTCTCCTATGGCCCGTGTGCCGTCAGCGGAGAGTTCGCGCACGGTGAGCACGGAGTTGAAACCGGCTCTGGAGGCTGCCCAGGCGTTCACCAGATAGCAGCGTCCGTCCTCGTCCCACAGGGGGCAGGGGTCTATCATGCCGCAGCCGCTCACCACGCAGAGCGGCTCGCTCCAGGGGCCTTCGGCCCGGGTGCTTTTGACCATCATGATGCCTCTGTCGGGATCACCCCAGTAGATATAGAAGCAGCCCTCGTGATGGCGTATGGAGGGTGCCCACACGCCTTTGCCGTGCTGCACGGAGGCGAAGACCTCGCGGGGCAGTTGTTCCTGCAGCGCATGACCGGCGATGCGCCAGTTGACCAGGTCGTTGGAGTGGAGTACGGGCAGTCCGGGGATGCAGTTGAAGGAGGAGGCCGTGAGGTAGTAGTCGTCGCCCACGGCGCACACGTCGGGGTCGCTGTAGTCGGCGTTGATGACGGGGTTCACGTAGGTGCCGTCGCCCCGGTCGGGGTTCCAGACGAGGGAGCGCTGCTGAGCCCCGGCTGTCGTCGCAGCCAGGATGAGCATGAGAATGATATCAGAGTGTTTCATGGTGTTGTTGTTTTTTCATCACGATCAGCATCACGGCGGAGAGGATGAGCACGATGCCGACGGCGAGTCTGAAAGTCAATGATTCGCCGAAGACAAGCGCCCCGATGGCGACGGCTGTCAGCGGCTCCAGGGCGCCCATGATGGCCGTCGGCGTGGCGCCCACCTCGTGCACGGCCACCGTCATGAAGACCAGCGAGAGCACCGTCGGCACCAGTCCCAGCCAGCAGGCCCAGAACCACGCCTGCGCCGAGGGCGGCAGCATCAGGTGCAGCTCCGGTGCGGTGAACGAATAGGCCACGAGACACATCATGCAGATGAAGAGGGCGTAGAACGTCAGCTTGAGCGACGACATGCGGATGCGCCAGCGGTTGAGTATGACGATGTATATGGCGTAGGTCAGCGATGATATCATCACCAGCAGCACGCCCGTTGCGCTGAGTGCGGCGCCCGTCCCGCCCCGGTAGAGCAGCGCTATGCCGCTCATGGCCAGCGCGATGGACGCCACCGTTGTGGCCGTCACTCTTTCCCCGAAGAAGGCCGCCATGATGACGGCCACCATCACGGGATAGACGAAGAGCATGGTGGAGGCGATGCCGGCGTCCATGTAGAGGAAGCTCCTGTAGTAGGTGATGCTGGAGGCGGCGAAGAGCAGCCCGAAGAGGGCGAGCACGGCCAGCTCCCGGAGGCTGACGCGAAATGTCTTGCGCTGCGCGGCCATCATCACGCCGAGCATCACCACCGCCGTGGAGAAGCGGCAGAAGAGCACGGACGAGGTGTTCATGCCCTCTGCGTAGAGCGGCAGCGCTCCCAGCGGATTTGTGCCGTAGCACACCGCCGCCAGTATCCCGCATATGATGCCTTTGTGTTTCATCACCTGTTTTTCGGGTGCAAAGATACGAAAATTCCATAGAATTTGAGTGAAAAATGCTCACGCAAACAATGCAAGCAAGCAAACAAACAAAAAAAGCCGCCGGGAATAAATCCCAGCGGCCTAATTTTCAATTGTCAACTTTCAATTTCTTATTGACGTTGATCGACGTAGCCTGGGGGAAGGCGATGCTGTAGGCTCTGTCGAGAGCATGGAGGTCCACCTTGCACGAACTGAGGCCGAGGGTGACGGCCGTGAGGGCGCGCAGCAGCTCGCGATGAGGGCGCGGCTCCAACTGCGGCAGGGGCATTTCGTTCCACCCCTCCAGCCCGGAGCGCAGGCAGACCTCGAAGATAAAGTCGTCTTTAGCGCGATGGCCGAGCCATGTTTTGAGGATGTTGCGGATGCAGTAGCGCTTGCGTTGCAGGAGGTGGAGCCGCCTCGTGCGCTCCAGCAGAAGCCAGAGCTCCACGAAGCACTCCTGGGAGTTGTCAATCGTAATCATAGGGAATACCCGATTTTGACATTTTGACAAATGACAATTTGACATTTATTGAGTCGAATCCACAATCTTTCTGTATCGAGCCGTCTCTGTCTGCTCCACCAGCTTCTGATTTTTCCAATTTTTCAGCATCTGTATCACGCTGTTGCGTGTCACTCCTGCACCCTTCACGGCCACGGAGAACTGCATCGCCTGATCGAAGGTGAACTGCACATCGAGACGGTCGAAGATGGTGTCGTTCTTGCCTCGCTTTACGCGTTCACTGTTCGCTCCTCCGGCGTAATCGCGACTCTTGAAGGCGTTCTCGATGCGCTCGCGGAAGAAGTAGAGCGCGTTGTCCATCAGCGAGTCGGCGATGGTGTCGTAGAGCTCCAGCATTGACTCCGTCTGCGCTCTCACCAGCATCTCCTTCCACAAATCGGGCTGCGTCTTCAGTCGCTTCTCGGCGCCGTTGAGCCCGTGCTTCCCGATGAGCGTCTCGCTCACCTTGCAGAGCATCAGACAGCAAGTCATTCTCTGGGCGGTGACACAGATGCGGATACGCTGGCGGGCCTTCACCCTGTCGTCGTTCATCATCGTTTCCAGGCGTATTTTTTCGAGCCACTCGCGACCCTTCTTCTCCAGCTTGGGTAGCACCACATCGCCCTGCATCAGCGGCAGCAGGTGGGCTACCTGCTGTATGCGTTCGCTCTGCAGATCGGTGAGCACGCAGGGCTTTTCGCTCAGGGGCGTGAAGGTGTTGTCGGGCGTGCGGGCCAAGGCGATGCGGCTTTGGAATCCGTCGGTGTAGTTGCTGACCACGCGGTAGAGGGCGTCGGGTGTACCGCACATCGTCACGTTCCACAGCAGATGCTCAATGTGCACATTGACGGCCTCGGCACTCTTGGCCTCGCGGTCGTAACGGCTGCCGTCGTAGCTCTGGCGCAACATCACGGAGAAGTCGCTCATGGCGTTCTTCCACTTCTGCGCCAGGGTGTCGGCTTCGGGCGTGAAGGAGAATCCGTGTTTGCCCTCCGTGTTGGCCAGTCGCTCGGCCAGATTGGCCACCGTGTTGTTGAGCGGCAGACAGCGCACGGGCAGCTTGGGCTCCTCGGGCTGTTCCTTCTTGTTCTTGGCCGCACGCTTCTTGGCGCGCCATTCGTCTTCCTGCTGCAGATACATGTCGTCCGTAGCCTTCGCCTCGCTCATCCATGCCTTTATCACGGGGTCTATGTCGCCCTTTCCGCTGGCGAAGTCGCCTACGATATAGGCAATGAGGTTCAAGCCATTTTTGCGTCCGTGCACATCGAGCTTCACTCCTGTGGCCAGCGCCCCGATGGCAGGACATATCGCCGTCAGCACCGGCATTGCCAGCTGGGGCTCGGTGGCTTCGACCGAGTCTTTGACGCCCTGAGGAAGTTTGTCCCATTGAACATTGAGCATTGAACATTGACCGTTATTATCTTCATCATCGTTAACGTTAATGTTATCGTTAGCGTTTTCGGCCAGCTCTTCTACAATCTGATCCATCAGGCGCGAACCCTTGGTGGGCTCTTTGCAGGCGGAGTGGATGATGCTGCGCATCTCTTCCTCGCTGAGTCCGTAGCGGGGCATCAGTTCCAGCAGCCAGGGCTCCGAATTGTCGCAGACGGCGCGCAGATTCGCCGCCAGCTGGTGCAGACGCTTGTTGCGCTCTCCTTCCTTGGGCTCGCCGCCGGTGCGACGCCAGTATTCGGCGATGATGGAGGAGTAAGGAATACCCTTAAATTCCAATTGATAATTGACAATTGACAATTGACAATTTTCTGTGTTACTTTCACTCTTCACTCTTCGTTCTTCACTCTTCACTCTTAGTTCTTCACTCTTCACTCTTAGTTCTTCACTCTTCACTTCTGCAGGATGCAGTTCGTCGCTGAACATCAGCGCCTCGTCGATATAGAGGATATACTCGCGGCAGGGAATGTAGATGGCACGTTCTGCCTCGTGCACGGCCTTGTCGTAGGCCACGTCGCCCATGAGGTGCGCCATCCACTGCTGCGCCTCTTCGCGCGACAGCCCCTCCGGTATGTCGAAGAGCACATGGCCGCCCGTGCTGCTCACGGAGATGTTCACCATGTTGATGCCCAACTCCTTTTCACGTCCTTTCAGATGCTGTTCGTATCTCTGGGCGAAGTCCGCACAGCCGTCCATGTCGATGACGGCCTTGCCCGAATCCACCGGGTCGCCGTCGCTGCGTTTGTAGCCCTTGTTGAAATGGGCGTGAGGGGTGTAGAAGCGGCAGCCGCGTTTCAGCTTGCCCTTGGCCTCCTTATACTCGTCCTCCGTCATCTCGCCGCGAAGCTTCTGCTCCAGCATGTCTGCCAGGTCTGCACAGATGTGTCCCGTCTTGCGGTCGTCGGCAGCCTGGAAGAAGCCCTCGGCGGTGGCCGACACCACCTTGGGCTTCATGATATTCTGTCCTATGTCTATTCTTGCCATAGTCGTCGCTCCTTAGCAGAAATGAACCTTCTCGCGCTCTGTCAGCACGCCTTCCGTTTCTCTCGTCTCGCGCTCGAACACAGCCATGATGCGCTCTGCGCCCAAACCCTTGGGCACGCTCTCGAAGAGCTTGATGCGCTCCTTGGATTCCTTCAGCCAGCCGTGCTCCATCTGGTAGAGCATGCGGTCCTTGGCCCGCTTGCCGCACTGGCGGTTGTATGCCCTGAAGGTTAACTTACCCGTGTTCTTGTCGATAAACAACACACCTTCCACTCTCTTGCCGCCCTTGATGCGTTTCAGCATCTCTGCGGCTTCTGTTACAAATACGTTCTTAATCATTTTTTGGTCGAAATTGTGAGGGTCAGGAGAAAGCGAAGTTTTTAGTTTGAGCTCAATTACATCCGGATACGTTTCCTCCGCTCACGCCTTCGACTCGGTTTTTAATTTAGTTGATAATTGACAATTGACAATTGATAATTTCTTTAACCGTTAACCGTTAAACGTTAACCGTTACAAGGGTATCACCTCCGTTGCCGTTACGTCCTGATACTCCGCACCGTTGTGCTCGTGCGTCTGGAAGCGCAGCGTGGCAGCCACGAGGCATCCGTCCTCGCATTTTACGGCGGCCAGGGCGCCGAAGGTGCTCACCACATACTGGTTCTCATACTTGCCGCCGAGTTCCTGCAACACGAGTGTGCGCTTGTTCAGCTTGCCGCCTTCGGCTTTCTCACTGGGCACGGAGATCATCTCTCCGCTTTTCACTACTTTAAGGATTTTTGTTTCCATTACATTATTGTTTATTTTACGTCGCGTCCTTAGTGCGACCTTTAAGATTGAAAAAGTTCTCTTGAAAAATCCTGCCGTGCTGTCGCAGCAGGGCAGGCTGTGGCAGTCCGCTGACCGCCGAAATTTATTAACCAGAGTTGAAGCGAGGGTATCGCTTTTGTCTTTCGACGGTGCAAAGGTATGGCGATTTATTGAGGGCGAAATGGCTTTTGAACAGGCCTTCCCGAGATTTCCCGGGATATCCCGTCATATCCCGTCATATCCCGAGATTTCCCGCCACACCCATACAAGAAGGCACAAAAAAAGCACCAGAAAATAAATTCTGATGCTTAATGAGAACTGCCTCGCCGTCGTCTATCTTACATAGTTATTGCTAAAGTTTTTCTCGCTGAATCCTTCACCTGTCGGCATCCCCATTCGTACCAACTCTAAATATACAAAGCTTGGATTTGAAGGAAGCAATAACTTTCTGTCTTGATTCTTATCCTTTAGAAACGCACATATATCTGGCATCCTGTAATTGACAACCAATCGCTTTACCATATCGTGAGTATGCCAAGCCTCTTCATCTCCTATCTCCGGATGAACGAAATGAAACCTCTCTTCGTTCCTTTCTCGGGTGTTGCAGATCGGTGTGTTTCCCATGTTATTGCCCACTGGCGCCTCTGGCTGCATCTTTGTTATTTTGATGACATTGCCATCGAATGTCAATCCGTATTTCTCTGCGAATTTTTCGTCGAGGAACAGCGTCCCATAGTTGGTGATGAAGATGCTGTTGTGAACTTCGCTGTTGGGCATAGAGATCCCTGACGGCTCTTCGCCGTCTTTTTTGTATTCCATTATATTTTTTGTTATTTGTCCCCTCTCGGAAACGGTTTATTTTAGGTTCTTTTGAAGTCGGCGGCAAAGGTACGGAAAAAGAATCGATCCCGCCAAATAAATGGCCAATTATTTTTGCCTGATTTTTTCGCCGTCACAGGATTTTAGCGACGGCTAACGCGCTATAGTTTTAATAATTAGACCGATGTAAAAAAGAAGAAAGTTTGCCCGTTTCGAAAATTTGCGCCTTATTTTTTCAAAACGGGGGGAAACGGAAGGTTATTGATGTGTTTTTGGAGAAGAAAAAGAAAGAGGGAAGAATCACAAAGACCTTCCCTCTTTCTCTATTGTTTCTATCCACGCTCCCGTGATGGGAGCGACTCAACATCGGTCGTCACCTTGAAGCCGAGGTCCTCGTTTCAATTCACGCTCCTGCGATGGGAGCGACGTACAGACCCTTTTTGTGCCCAATCGAATCATGTGGTTTCAATTCACGCTCCCGCAGGGGAGCGACGCGCGAACCGTTGGTTTGCCGCCCGGTACAACGTGTTTCAATTCACGCTCCCGCAGGGGAGCGACGGATGCCTCCGAGGGTGGAGAACGGCACGCCGTTGTTTCAATCCACGCTCCCGAGAGGGGAGCGATCCGAAGTTGCCACGCAGCTTTTCCGTGCCTGGGTTGTTTCAATCCACGCTCCCGCGATGGGAGCGACATGCGCATCGTGGCGGCGCCGTTAACCTAGTAGTCGTTTCAATCCACGCTCCCGCGAAGGGGAGCGACGAACCGTCTTGAGGATTCAATTTTGCAGTAGTATTTCAATCCACGCCCCTACGAAAGGGGCAACAACTCAATGGCGCGGAAGCCGTAAACAATGACGGGGTTTCAATCCACGCCCCTGCATGAGGGGCGACGCATCGCGGGGCTGACCACCCTTGGCCTTTGAGTTTCAATCCACGCCCCTACATGAGGGGCGACGCCTTCGAGACACATGGCGTGACGCTCGAAGTGGTTTCAATCCACGCCCCTGCATGAGGGGCGACTTGCATAATGATAAGCGGGTCAACGCTTCCGTAGTTTCAATCCACGCCCCTGCATGAGGGGCGACCCGGGCATCGTCTATGGAGACGCTGTTGTAGTGGTTTCAATCCACGCCCCTGCATGAGGGGCGACCCTGGGCGCGGTTGCGCTCGTCGGCGATGGCCTGAGTGTTTCAATCCACGCCCCTGCATGAGGGGCGACTGCATCACGTCGTCCAGATCGAGACGGCCCGCACGTTTCAATCCACGCCCCTGCATGAGGGGCGACCCGAAGATGTGGGCGTTGGCGCGTATGTTAAGCGTGTTTCAATCCACGCTCCCGAGAGGGGAGCGATCTGAAGTTGCCACGCAGCTTTTCCGTGCCTGGGTTGTTTCAATCCACGCTCCCGCGATGGGAGCGACATGCGCATCGTGGCGGCGCCGTTAACCTGGTAGTCGTTTCAATCCACGCCCCTACAAGAGGGGCGACAGCTCAATGGCGCGGAAGCCGTAAACAATAACGGGGTTTCAATCCACACCCCTTTAGGGGCGACACGGGATTGAGTTTTGCCGTTGTGAAGTAGTCTTTTTTATTTCAACCCACGCCCCTCAAAGGGGGCGACAATAGGCTGGAAACCAAGCTTTTCAAATTCAGGAGTGTTTCAACCCACGCCCCTACGAGAGGGGCGATAGCTCTCGATGCCTGCTGTCCAGTCGTAGTAAGTGTTTCAATCCACGCCCCTACATGAGGGGCGGTTATTGTTCTGCGGATTAACACCCCCAGAGTTGTTTCAATCCACGCTCCCCTGAAGAAAGAAGACTTTTAGATCATTTCTTCGATAGAAACCTCATTCGGCAGGTTCGCTTTATCAATAATTACTTCATAATCATCAAACTTACGGGGAGCGCCACTGCACTTCTTTTCAACCTTTACAAGATCGAAGAGTTTGTTTGCAGGTGCATTGCCTAAAACTGATTCGTGTTTGAATACAATCAGCTTTTGAGCACTCATCAGTCCACGAGCGGCAGAACGATCAATGTCAAACATGTTTTTCAACGCTTCCCAAAAAAGGGCAAGATCGTCCTCGGAAAAACCTGTTTGATTAGCGAGGTTTGCTGAAAGAAAGCCATGGCATACATACAGACCATAAGGTACAGTTGCCTTTCTGCCCATCGTACGATTATCGCCCCCCTGCTTCTCTGCCTCCTTTTCTGTGGCAACAGCCATACGTGTAATAGAATGCTCCATTGCAGAGATTGGGTCAACCGAACGTGCAAAAGTGAGCTGAATAGGGCCTCGTACTTGGCCTGCATTTTTACCAGTAGACATTAACGCACCAAAACTACGGATATCGTAGAATTTCCGGCACATTACATCTCTGGCGGCACTTGTTTTGTCTGTCGCATTTTTCACACTCTCTTCGTCATGTGCAGCATCAATAGATTTATTAAGCACAGCTTTCTCTTTAACAAAGATATCATAGCCGTCGGCACATCCCTTTACAACTTGCACATAGTTTCTAACTTTGCGCTTAAGGCAAACGTCTGTAACAAGACCCATACCTGTTTCTGCATCCACTCGAGGCAGATTGCCGGCATCTGGATCACCATTAGGATTGCCATCCTGCACATCAAACATGTAGACAAAATCAAATCTGTTCTTTAGTTCTGACATAGTTATATCGTTTTAAGAATTATTGTTCGTTAGTATTTTCTTCATTCTTTGTAAAGAAGTCCTGGCGCTGGTGATAGTAGCCAATAAAGAAACGGCCCTGATCTTGTAAATCCAGCTGTGGTTTAAAGCCACCGGCATCAATCTTGCTGATAATCTCCTGCTTTAATTTTTCGAAGTAAATCTTGCGTCCCTCGTTCTTCAGATTCTCCGCATGATGGTTAGATAGATTCAGAATGGTAGAGAACACAGCAGCAGGGGTTGAACTGGCGGAGTTCATGTACCGCTCACGAATAGAATGTTGGTTGTTTGCCTCTTCCTGAATCTTATCAAGCACGGCAAACAGTCGGCCACAGAGGTAGCCTTGATTGGTGTTTTCTTTGTCTAACATAACTTGTATTTTTTGTTCATTAGTCTTTAGTCTGTTGAGATATGCCTTGATGATGGCGGCACGGGTAGTAATCCACCCTTTATTATATGCTTCATCCCATTTTTTGTTGTCTAATTCAGCTCGAATTCGTCTCATACATGATGCGAATAATGGTTGCGGATAGGGCAATCCCTGAAGGATACTTTTAACCACAACTTCTGCAAGATTCGGTTGTAGATTTGAATCATCTCCATATATATTTCCATCTAAAGTTATGGCTTTCATCATTGAATTTAATCCCATGTAGTTTTGGTTGTCTCGTCCTGAAACGATTTCCATATCCCTAAAATGGTTGAGAATAAAACCCACAAAATCAATCAACGGTATTTCAGCCCAGTAAGAAACCGCAATTCGTGCTTTATTTGCCGGATAAATACCAAGTATGTAAAACCATCCGTCCTTATTGAATCGTGAGTGTCCGTTGAAAATAGACTCAAACGATTTTCTGACTTTTTCTACCCCTTTATCAGGATCATCTTTGGGAAAGCCAAACATGTCGAATACAGACTTTTCAATATTTTGGGCTTCCTTTGATTGTGATGAGGCCCAAAAGACGAAAGTGCGATTTCCAATATTAAATTTATTGCACGAATCATATTCAAGCATCTTTTTTAATGCAGCAGAACATTTGAACTCGGCATCTTCTGATATTGGTGCATTATTCCCCTGCTCCTTCCCGTAGGAATCGTAGCCACTTCCTTTTTGAAATGAGATTAGTTTCGTATCGCTAAACTTTCCCATCTTTATTTTGGTGAAAGTTGTTATAGGACTACATTTATTCCCAGTAATCAAACAAATTGCATCCCCATTATCGTTCTGTCCTTTAAACGAATAAGCAATCACTTTTTCTTTTGCGGCAATTATCTCTGTCTCACCTTCAATTAGAAATGAGAGATTCTTTGTCAAATTTTTCTTTATACTATCCCATAGAGGTGAATTCTTTAGCAAAGATTCCAATTCACATTCATTTTTTTCATAGAATAAAGAAACGGCTTCAACATCTTCATCATTCGGATAAAGGCTTCTCATGCGATTAACATAATCAACAAATCCTTTATGACTCTTCCCGTTTTTGGCAATCTCTTTTTCAAATTTAGCACGTTTATCTTCATCAATATCATCTTTTTCAATTCCGACGTTTGCACTGCTAAATCCAAAGACATAAGAGAAATTATCCCAAAAATGGAATGGCTGTGGTGTTGTACCCGTTCTTCCCCAACTTTTAGCCACTAGATACTTGTTTCCGTTTCCATCTTCATTACGGGCATCTTCAATTCTGACAAATGTTCCGTCATGCCTAATTACTACAATGAATACAATCTCTTTATACTCCTTGCCTGCCGGAGCAACTTTATCACTCCTATTGTAATAATCATATAGTGCGTTCAGTATCATCTTAAAATCTCCTCGCTATCTTTAGGTGGAACATTAATAACACCATTCTCCATCTGGGCACGATAGAACATGGCTGGTGGATTCTTTAAGTTCTGCTCAAAGTCCATATCATAGAGCATGATACCCAAATCGCGATTTTCGCTGATGGGAGGATCAAGTTCTTCCGTTTCCGGATTAACCAGGCTAAAGGAGCACGAACACTCGCGTGTGCCCAAATATGGTTGATTGAAGCACTGCCCCTTGCTGGCACGACGTTCAAACATGGCATTGTATTTGGCGGGATTCTCATCGGGATGAGCAGTTTCTTCAACCAAAGAGGGTTGTTCGCCTTTGCGCTTACGCACGGGTATGAATTCAAGTTTTGCCCAGATACGATAACGCACATCCTTCAGGCAGAGGGTATTCTTCTGTTGGCGCTTATCCTCAATAAAGATAGGGTTCTTAGATGCCACAGCTCCCACTTCGTTCCTACGCACAGAAGTCCACTTGATAGGATTGAGCACCTCAATCTTTGTAACCTGCCAGTGTATAGCTGGTTTCCAGAAAATAGCCTCAAAAATGGCGCGAGCTGCAGAAGGCGTAATCACATCGTAGCTCACACGCTCTACTTTCAGTTCTGGCCGAGTGAAACAAGCCATTGGGCCCCATACTTCCAAACAAAATTCCTTATCTGTATATTCCATTGTTTATTTAATGAATGTTTCTTCTAACCATTGATTGTCGATTGTCAGACCTGTATCCGCCTTGTAGAAACAAGGATTGGTAACCGCATATATATTCTCAAATGGTTCTTCTATTGCCCCTAATTTTTGTAACTTCTCGAAGTCACGTTTACGAATATTGACGCAGTAATGTGCTAATCTCTTCATTAAATCATATGAAGGACCTTGCGAGAGAAGTTGCTTGTATAACTCCATACTATTATCCCAATTAATGATAACTGATGTAGTCTGATCATCAATCAAATGAAACTGTCGAGCAGCTTCCTCAAACTCACATTCTTGCTTATATAGCATCTCCTTCATTTGCTTGCTATCAAAGTCATCCACACGAGAATGAAGTTGCTTAAAGTAACAGGACATCGCCTCGGGAGCAAACCAGTCATGCTGTTGCCCCATATTCAGACGGGCATTGTTGGTTTGCGTCATAAAGCCGGGTGGCAAAGGATGCTCCTTGCCCAAACTAAACACATAGGTGGTACAGAGCTCCAACTTGCCTTCTCGATTGCAGCGGCCAGCTGCCTGAAGGATGGAATCTAATCCTGCCTCCTGACGATATACTACTGGAAAATCTATATCTACACCAGCCTCAATCAGTTGGGTTGCTACTACCCGAATAGGCAGTCCATCATAATTCTTCAATGCAACCTTTATTTGTTCGATCGTAGAAGAAACATGAGCAGGGCACATCATGCGTGACAGATGGAGGCAGATACCTTCTTTTGGTAACCTGTCATAAAGTTCTTTTGCATCACGACGCGTATTGACAATGCACAGCACCTGCTGACGTTTGCTCAATTCCTCTGCGATTTCGTCATAACTCTTAGCCCCATCCATAAACTGCAGTGCAACACGTCGTAATTTATCATGCAAATCTATGCCGTCAGGAATAACCTCATAAACAGATGATAGAGCATTAAAACTAGCTTGGGGATTGGCACCCTCTATCCGCCCGCTTAGAATAGGCTGGCTGGCAGTTGTGAAAAGTACAGACGCACCAAACACCCGCTGGAATGTATTAAGGGTATCAACAATAGGTTGATAGAAATCCAAAGGCAATGTCTGAACTTCATCCAGGATAACGACGCTCTTGGCAATGTTGTGTAACTTGCGACAATCAGAACGTTTATTGCTGAACAAGGATTCAAAGAACTGAACGTTAGTGGTTACAATGATAGGGTAATCCCAGTTCTCAGTAGCTAACTGCAAACGCTCACGCAGCATCTTATCCTTTATTTCTTCGGGATTTATATTGGAATGATGCTCCAATACATTGTCTTCGCCAAATATACGTTTCAGGGTAGCAGCAGTCTGCACAATGATACTGGTATAAGGTATAGCGATGATGATGCGCTGCAGATGGTTTCTCACTGCATGATGTAAAGCCCAAAGAACCGAGGCCAGCGTTTTTCCGCCACCTGTAGGAACCGTAAGACTGTAAAAACCGCCGACACCTTGACTTTCTTTGATGCATTGCTCTTGCACATAGTTACGAATGCGATTTACTTCAGTATCTGGTGCGTTAGATTTCAATTCGTTCAAATGGGTCTCCATCATATTTAGAAGCTCAGGCATCGTCGCGTGGCCACCACGCAACTTAGCTTGTTCGGGATTCATGAAAGCCTCGGTATCGAGACTGTCAGCATCTACCAAACAAGAGAAAAGCATTCGTACAATATGATGCAAATCAAAACGCTCTGGATTAGCTAGTTTGGGAATCTGATAAGGTATGGGTTCATCGATGGTTACAGATTGAGGAATGTCGCAATTTGTTTCTTCAATATAGTCACAATAATCATAAAGTCCTCGATGGTGACCTGCAATAGCTTGAGCGATTAACGGGGCAATCTGAGGATACTGCTTTTGTGCAATACATGCACCAACATATGCATGGTGTGGTCCTGCTTGTTCCTGCCCACGAATATATTTTTGCCATTCCGCTTGTTCTTTACCTTTGTCATGCAGCAAACCCATGATACGCCCGCAATCACCCATCCCAAATTTAGCCGCAAAAGATTCTGCCCGTTGTGCAACACCAAACTGATGCTCTTCATTAGACTGAATAGCATTGTCGGCTTGTCTGATATGAGAAATAATAACTTTGGTTAGAACTTTCATTTCTCGTGTCACATTCATGGTTTTAGACTAAATCCGCCGCCAAAGTTACGAAAAACAAATTTCTCTGCCAAGAAAAATCCAAAGAAATGTGCGCCGTCACAGGATAATAGAGACGGTGATTGCTGGTTAAGGGTTGCTTTCGCTGCGCTCAGCCTCATCGCTGGCGCTTAGAAAAAGATTCAGGATTCAGGATTCAAGTGGTTACTCAAATTCTTCGTTCTTAGTTCTGTACTTCCCACGTTGTTTCGGGATAGCGGCGCATGTAGATGTCAAAGAACTATAAAAAGGGTACCATATACGCCGGCAGCATGATGGTTTCCCGATCCTTTGCAAGATCCTTGGTATATACCAGGTATCGCCGTAACACCCTGGACGAGTAGATACGACAGAATTCAT
>Ga0256405_10001743_pt1 | contig 56390 bp, 53 predicted proteins | sample RumenRJG_02DNA_FD_189096 | JGI IMG/M metagenome (GOLD analysis project Ga0256405, IMG submission 189096) | Bovine rumen microbial communities from Lethbridge, Alberta, Canada - RJG_02 | ecosystem: Host-associated > Mammals > Digestive system > Stomach > Rumen | place: Canada: Alberta... | reverse complement strand
AAAACATCGGATCCTGCCGCCCCCGAAAAGGCCTGATCCCGTTCTGCCCCAATCGAAAGGGAATTGATTTTGAACAGAAGAATTGCTGCGGCTGCTGCGGTCGGGATCCTGGCGGGAATGGGGGTCGCCTTTTCCACCGCAGGAGCGGATGACTTTGCAGTGCCGGCTGCTCCGGACTCTGCCGAAGCAGCATCCGTCCCGGATGGGGACCTGCATGCGGGCGACAATGCGTTTGCCCGGCAGGATTATCCGGTGGCAGTCAGTTTTTATACCAAATATCTGCAGCTGGCGGAAAAAATGCAGGTGCGGACTGCGGTCCAGACCGCTTATGAACGGCTTCTGGATGCCTTGGTCATGAGCAAGATCCCCGCATTGGCCAGCTCCCGTCTGAATGAGTATGAAAAGAAATTCCCCGGCAGCAATGTCACGGCGATTACCATGTGGCGGGGAGATATTCTGTTTCAAACCGGAAAATATCAGGAGGCTGCGAAACTTTACCGGAAACTGCTGCCTTCCCTGTCCAGACAGGACCCGCGCCGGTTCCGGACCATGTTCGCGTATGGACAGGTCCTGGAGAAACTGGGGCGGTGGAAAGATGCTGCCGGACAATATGATCCGATCCGGCAGCAGGCATCGGGAACCCTGCTCGGGCGCCGGTCGTTCATCCGGCTGATCTTATGCATGGCGGAGGATCGTCAGTTCAATTCCGTGTGGGATTTGCTGTTGAAAAATCCGCCTGCCGATCCGGAAGCCAAGGCCGCATATCCGCTGTTGGCCGCTTACGTCACCATGAAGCAGAACGGGGTCAAAACCGCTTCCGGTGCCTGGCTGGTCCTGATCCGCTCCCTTCCGGAAGGGCGGAATCCGCTGGTCTATCTGACGGCATCCGCTTACGGAGATGCATTCCTGAAGGAGAAGGATCTGCCTCATGCCTTGACTTCCTACCGGGTTGCCTTCCATGCGGCTGCGGATAAAAATGAGATGTTCGAAACGCTGAACCGGATGATCGCGGTCGTTCACGGGACGGGAGACCGGCTTTATTCGGCGCGTCTGGCGATGAGCCAGCTGGATCTGTTCAAGGATTCCCTGCTGAGTCCGGAGATCAAACTCCGGACGGCAAGGCTGCTTCAGGAATCGGGAAATTCCGAGGGGTCGCTGAAACTTTATGAATCGGTTTATGCCAACATGAATTCATCGGACGCCGAAAAAAAGCAGGCGGTTTACGAAGCTGCCCTGGTGCAGTGCCGGATGGGACACCTTGCCGAGGCGGAAAAACTGGTTCATGCATATTTCCCGGCGGAGAAAAAGGCCGCCGGCGATTTCATGCTGGCGGAAATTTTTGTGCGTCTGAAAAAACCGGAAAAATATATTCCGAAATATGAATCCATCGCGAAGCAATGGCCGGATCGTGCGGCGCTGGCATACCGGAAGTCTGCTGCTGCCTGTCTGGAAGACCGGCTTCCCGACCAGGTGTTGACGTTCCTGGACCGGCTGGACCAACTGCCCGGGAACGAAAAGGATATCCGCAGCAGGTATCTGAGAGCCGCCGCCATGGCCCAGAAGAATCAGAAACAGGAAGCGCTGCAGTTATATAACGAATATTTGAAAAAGGCGGACCGGAAAGATGAACTGTTTCCGCTGGCCCTGTATCATTCCGGCCTGCTTGCTTTTGCACAGCAGGATCTGAAACTGGCGGCCGAACGGCTGTCCCGTTTCCGGAAAGAATTTCCCCGGCACGAATTGACGCCGCAGGCTGCATCCTGGCTGATCCAGGTACATGCGGTCCAGCATGATGTGATCTCGGCGGAGCGGGAGACCTGGCTGCTGGCGGAACGTTATCCAGATTCCGAGTTTGCGGTGGACGCCCTGTTCCGGCTGGCCTCGCATTATGCCGAGGAAGGGGCGCGGGACAAAGCCATGGAAGCTCTGCGGAAACTTTCCGGCGATTCCCGTTTCCCGCGGATCCAGGCCCGGGCGATTTATGAACTGGCCTATCAGGCCTGGCGGAACGGCGAGGAGAAAGCGGCTTTGCAGCATTTGTCCATGCTCTATGAGAAATTCCCCGATACGCCGGTGTTGGCGGAAGCTTATTACCTTCAGGGAGACATTCTCCGGTCCAATTCCGATTTCAAGTCCGCCATTCCTTTTTACCGGAAAGCGATCGAAATGAAGCCGGCGGCGATCCTCTCTGCTGCCGCTTACGGTTCGATCGGGGACTGCCTGCTTGCGGTTGCCGGTCAGGATCCTGTCAGTTCCCGCAATGAATTGCTCAGTGCCCTTCAGTCATATAAAACGGTGCGGGAATTGCCGGGATGTCCGGCTGCATTCGAAGCAATGGCGATCTACCGCATGGGACGTTGTCTGGAACTGCTGGGCAAGAATCAGGAAGCCTCGGAACAATACCGGCAGGTGCTGTATAAGTTCCCTGCTTCCAAAGCAAAACAGCATCCGGCGGAAACCGTCTGGTGTGTCCGTGCCGCGGAGGCGCTGACTGATATTGCGGGAAAATATCCGGTCCGGACATCCCTGCGTCATGCCCGTTTTGCGCTTCACTGGCTGGCGGATGCCGGCATGATCCCGCTGGCACAGGCCGCGGCTCGTTTTGAAAAACTGAAAAACCGCCAGTTCAATCCATAAAGGCTCCAAAGCAAGGAATCGGTGATGAAAATACATTTTGACCAGGCTATATTTTCCGATACGGATGACTGGCATGGATTTCAGCGGCACCATTTCCAGTTCGAAGGATATAACGCATGGATCGTTGAACCTCGCTATCCGGCCGGAGACGGCCGCTGGTCGTGGTGCATGGTCTGGCCGGATTCGTTTGTTGACCGTGTGGGGGTCATTTCCATGCTTCAGCATGGCTTTTACCATGTGCATATAGATCTTTTCGAGACCCGGGCCAATCCGCAGGGGGTCTGCACCATGAGCCGTTTCCATGATTATCTGATCTCGATTGGCCTGGCCGGAAAAACCTGTCTGATCGGGAAAAGCTGGGGCGGATTCTTTTCGCTCCGTTATGCTTCGGAATATCCGGAGCGCATCGCTTCCCTCTATCTGGATGCGCCGGTCTGCACTGCTGCTGATGAAGGACCTTCCGCAACCACTGAAATGAGGAAACAGGAGATCTGCAGCCGTTTCGGGATGAGTTTTGAAGAATTGAAATCGTCCCGGCTGAATCCGGTCAATCACCTTGAAGGCATAGTCAAAGCCGGGATCCCGATTTTTGCTTTGGCCGGGAAGGCAGATACTTTCGTGAATCTGGATTCCAATTTGGATTTTCTGGAAAAAAGATTGGCGGAACTGGGGGGAAAGATCCGGATCATCCGGCGGAATTTCTGGGGGCATCATCCGCATGGACTGGACGATCCGGAAGAGATCCTGGCATTTCATTGCGATGCTGTCGAGGGGAATTGAAAGGGCAATTAGAAAATTGAAATCCTGAAGAAAGGAGCAGGAAAATGAATTTCTGGACTATTATCGTGGAAGCCGGGGTCACCATGTGGCTGATCCTCTTCTGCAGTGTGCTGGCGGTTTTTATCTTTATCGGGAAATGGTTTCAGTTCCATCGGGCCCAGATCAATGTGCGGGAACTGGTCAGCGGGCTGGTCAACGTCTTGCGGCGGGACGGCATGATCGAGGCGTTGACTTTGTGCGACAACACCCCGGGTCCTGTGGCGAGGATTTTGACTGCGGCCATCCAGGCGTATCAGAATGAAGATGACATCCGGCAGGCCATTGATGATGCCGTTCTGGTGGAACTTCCGCTGCTGGAAAGCCATATCAGCATTTTAGGGACCATTGCCAAGGTCGCCCCGCTGCTGGGGCTGCTGGGGACCGTGCTCGGCATGCAGGAAACTTTTTTCGCCATGCGCAATTCCATGGCGCTGAATGACCTTTCCGGCGGGATCAGCACGGCTCTGCTGACGACCGGCGCCGGTCTGGTCCTGGCGATCCCGTGTCTGATCGCCTACAATTATCTCGTGGCCAGAGTGGAAACATTTTGCATCGAAATGGAAAAAGCTTCTTCGGAGATCCTCTATTTCTTCGACCATAAAGCAGATGAAAAGGTGAAAAATGAACCTGCGTCCAAATGAAAGACTTTCTTTCAAACGGATCCGTCCGAAGCTGAAGCCGATTTGCGGCGACCCGGACCTTCTGCCGTTTATCAATGTCTTTTTCCTGCTGCTGATTTTCTTCATGATGGGCAGTTCCTTTGTTCCGGTTTCCGGGATCCCGGTCAATCTGCCGGAAACTGCCTCGCTCAGCACCGGAAGTGTGAAAAAATATATCATCACGCTGGATCAGAACGGAAAAATATATTTCAACGACACCGTCATGGATGACCTGAAACAGCTGAAAGGAAAACTTTTGTCTGATATCCCGGGCGGCTTCAGTGCGGAACGCGATGCGGTCGTTCTCCGTGCAGACCGGGCCAACAGTTTTGAAACCGTGGCCGGGATCATGGCTTTGGCGGAAGAGCTCAAGCTCAACATATTCATCCTTGCCCGCAAATCCGATTCAGAAAGAACGGTGTTTACGGAGACCGACCGCAGATGAACAGTTCATATCCGGTGATCCAGAAACATGGAATTCCCTTCCGGGCCTGGCTGCTGATTTTTTTCGTCGCCGTGGCTCTGCATCTGCTCCTTTTCTTTCTGTTCCGTCCGCTGCGGAATGATATTGCGAAATCCAGCCGCAATGACCGTTATACCGTTTTTCTGACGGAAAAAGATTTGCGCGGGCGGCAGTCCGATCCGCATGGTCTCCGGTATTGGCTGCACTATATGGACCCCGAACAAGTCCTGAAATCCGACCCGGATTCCGGGTTCAGCATGTTCTGCGGCAAGGCGAACGTTGCCGTGCCTGATCCGGCCAAGTTTCCTCATTCGCTGTTCCGGTTTTCTCCGGAAGCCGATTTTCAGTTGTTCCCCGCTGCTTCGGAGCGGGTCCTTTCGGATTTTGTGACCGGCGCGGATTTCCCCGTCATGGATCCCGCATCGCTTCAAAAATCCCAGCCGGAAACTGCGGTCCGCTATCCGGTCTGGACCGATGAATCCGGAACGGTGTTTTCCGGTTTGTTTTATCCGGATAGGAAATCTCTCCGCATTTTGGAAAAACAACGTTCGGCCAAACCGACTTTTCTCCGGCTTCATGTGGAGCGTGACGGCATTCCATACGTGAAGATCCTGCGTTCGTGCGGCAATACTCAACTGGATATGCTGGCTGTGCGGCAGCTGAAGGTCCGGAAGGAGAATTTTGATGTCCGGGCGGGATCGCAAGTCAAATATTTCAGGGTGTCGTGGCAGTCGCCCGCCCGCAATGACATCATTAAGGAAGTGCAGCCGTGATCCCGATCCCCGCCATTCATCTTTTCAGCATCTACCTGATCCTCTGGCTGGTCATCCTGATCCTGCTGTGGGCCCGGGATGAGATCCGCCGGAGAAGGGCGTCCGGCTGGTCCGTCGTGAAGAAACGGCTTTATTTCTGCGATAACTGCCATCTTTCTTTCCTGGCCCGGAACGCGGGGGAGAATGTTTCCCGTTGTCCGCGGTGCAATGAACTTTGCTTCATCCGGAAGAGCAAGCACTTCTGAATTTTTCCCATTGGGTCAGTTCGGACTGCCCTCAAAAGCACGCAGTGCATTCTGTACGAAAGCGGCTGCGGTCTTGCCGTCCAGCACTCCCACGGGACGCAAGCCCGTATTCGCATCGACGGCATACGGGCGGACCGTCCGCACAGCTTCCGCAACATTGTCGGGATTGAGACCTCCGGCCAGAATGACCGGACGGCGGACCGCAGCGGCGATCCGGGCGCTGATTTGCCAGTTGTGCGTTTTTCCCGTTCCTCCGACTTTCCCAGTAACGGGATCGTAGCTGTCCAGAAGAAAAGCATCTGCAAATGCTTCATACATGGCCGGATCAGGGTCTGGCATGGCTGCATCCGGCAGACTGCCGACATGCAGTGCCAGGATCAATTTGATGCTGTTTCCCAGATATTCCCGGAGGGATGACAATTGTTCCGGAGTGCTTCCTCCGTGCAGCTGAATGGTGTTGATGCCGGTTTTTTCATAGAGTTCAAGAATTTCTCGCGGTTCAGTCAGATGCGTGACCAGGACCGGAGTCACAAAAGGCGGAAGCAAAGCCGTCAGCCGGGCTGCTTTTTCCGGCAGGATGAAATCCTGCGACGGGAAACGCTGTCCTGCCAGAAAACCCACCGCATCCGCACCGGCGTTCACCGCAGTCTCAAGATCCGGTTCATTGGTGATCCCGCATATTTTAACCCGCATGATGTCGATCCCATAGTTTTCGGATGCCGCAGATGGTGAAAGTATCACCACCGTCATCCATGCCGTCGATATGATCCAGAAAGAACTGCCGGTCCCCGCCGCATGCCGTTACCCGCAGCTGCGCGGGCGAACAGAGTTCCTGCCAATCACCGATCAGACTGCGGACCGCTCCGAGGATGGCGCGGTCGGTCCCGATCCGTATGGCTTCCGCCGTATTCCGCCCGGGCAGACCGGCAACGGTGCCGGAAAGCTCGATCAGGGGCAGTTGGGCAGTATGATCATGGAGCGATTTCCGCAGCAGGACCCTTCCCGGCAGGATCGCGCCTCCGGCAAACTGCCGGTCCGCGGTCACATATTCGATCGTGACCGCAGTTCCGAAATCAATGGAAATCGCAGGAAGCGGACCGTCCAGCAGTGCCGCTGCATTGGCAATACGGTCTGCTCCGACCGTGGAAAAATCGAGATCAGACGGCGCAAAAGGCAGCGGCATGTTTCCGGAAACTACCCATGCTCCCATTTTCCGCAGTTTTTCCGTGAGGGCAGGAACCACGGACGAAACCGCCAGCGCCGGCAGGAACTTTTCTTCCTGACGGAAATCGAAATCCATTGTCGGCCAGATCCCCTCGAGAGAAAAAGATCCCGGTCCGTCGGAATTGAAAACCTGAACATGGGTGTTTCCGATGTTCAGGATTCGCAGGAAGTCTGCCACGGGTCAGGCACCAAGTTTTTCGATGATCTTGATCATCGGCATGAACAGGGCGATAACGATACCGCCGATGACGACTGCCAAACCGACCATCATGATCGGTTCGATCATGGAGGTCAATGCAGCCACAGCGTTATCGACTTCTTCGTCGTAGGTATCGGCGATCTTGTCCAGCATTTCGGGCAGTTTACCGGTTTCTTCACCGACTTCGATCATACTGATCACCATTTCCGGGAAGATTTTGGTCGACTGCAGCGGTGAAGCCATGCCTTCGCCTTCCTTGACCGCTTCATATACCTTGGCGATCGCCTGTGCCACCACTTCGTTTCCGGAAGTTTCCTTCACGATGTTCAGAGCACTCAGGATCGGCACGCCTGACCCCATCAGGGTGCCGAGTGTACGGGAGAATTTGGAAATGGCGGTCTTGGAAACGATCGGACCGATCAGCGGCATATTGTATTTTACCCAGTCGATATAGAACCGGAGGAAAGGAACTTTGAGGATCAGTTTGAATACAATGACAAAACCGATGATGCCGGGGACCACGACATACCAGTTGTTGATGAGGAAATCGCTGATGCCCATAACGAACTGAGTCAGGCCGGGCAGGGGTTCGCCTTCGAGCAGTTCGGTGAAGGTTTTCTTGAACTTCGGCACGATGAAGATCATCAGACCGGTGGTGATCAGCACGGCAATGGAAACGATGATCGAAGGATAAACCATGGCCGATTTGACTTTCCCCTGGATCTTGGCCGCTTTTTCCCGGAAGGTGGCCAGACGGTTCAGGATCAGTTCCAGCTTACCGGCGGCCTCTCCGGCGCGGATCATGTTCAGATACAGTTTGTCAAAAGATTTCGGATGCTGCGCCAGTGCTTCGGAAAACGTGGAACCGCCTTCCACCGATACCGCAGTCTCTTCCAGCGTGGTCCTCACTACCGGATTGGTGGCCTGTCTTGCCAGCGTTTTCAGCGAACGGATCAGCGGCAGACCTGCATCCAGCAGAATGGCCATCTGCCGGGTCAGGATGGTCAGATCCTTTTCCTTGATGACCACCGGGCCCAGGTTGATATTCAAATCGAATCCGCCGCCTTTTTTCTTGCTTTTTCCCGCGGCCTTGCTTTTGGCCGCTTTGGCTTTGTTGGCTGCGGCCGCCGCCTTGGCTGCGGCTTTGTCGATCAGCTTGATGGAGGTAGGGAACAATCCCTGATTTTTCAGAAAATTGGAAACTTCTTCTTCCGAAGCGGCTTCTTTTTTGCCTTTCTGTTCTTTCCCGCTGGCATCCATCGCGGTGTACATATAATTCGGCATGGCTCACACTCCTTTCGGCATTTCAAGTATATTTCAGAACCTCTTCCATGGTCGTTTCCCCATTGAGAATGGCATGAAGTCCGTCTTCACGCATGGTGCGCATCCCCTGGGAACGCGCTTTGTCGCGGATCACGACTGTGGGCATGTTCTGCAGCACCAGTTCGTTGATCTCCGGATTCATGGTCAGCACTTCCGTGAGCGCTTTCCGGCCTTTGTAACCCGTGTGGTTACAGTGGTCGCAGCCTTTCCCGTAATAGAACGGACGGTCGCCGAGCTCTTCGCGTTCCAACCCCAGCAGGAACAAGTCGTCGTCGGTCGGGGTGTAGGGCGTTTTGCATTTCGGGCATACCCGGCGGATCAGCCGTTGACCGATGCAGCCAACCATGGAACTGGTGATCAGGTATGGTTCGACGCCCATATCGATAAAACGGGTAACGGACCCGGCTGCGTCATTGGTATGCAGGGTGCTGAATACGAAGTGTCCGGTGAGCGAAGCTTCCACCGCCATCCGTGCGGATTCCAGGTCGCGGATCTCTCCCAGCATGATGACATCGGGGTCCTGACGGAGGAAGGCGCGGAGCGCACGGCCGAAGGTCATTCCGATCCCTTCGTTGATCGGCAGCTGAATGATCCCTTCCAGGTCGTATTCCACCGGGTCTTCCGCGGTCAGGATCTTATCGCCGACCGTGTTGATCTCCTTCAGAGCCGAATAGAGCGTAGTGGTTTTCCCGGAACCGGTCGGCCCGGTCACCACGAAGATCCCGTTGGGCATGTGGATCAGGTCACGGATCTTCGCCAGGTTCTTTTCGTCAATGCCGAGTGCATCCAGATCAAGGTTCACCACGGAACGGTCCAGCACGCGGAGCACGCACGATTCCCCGAACTGCGTCGGAAGGGTCGATACCCGCAGGTCGACCGCTTTGCTCCCGACTCTGGTCTGGATACGTCCGTCCTGCGGCTTCCGGCGTTCGGAAATGTTCATGGAACTCATCAGTTTCACGCGGCTGATCACCGGGATCGCCAGACTGCGCGGCGGCGGAGGCAGTTCATACAGCGCACCGTCCACGCGGCAGCGGATCCGGAATTCTTTTTCAAACGGCTCAAAATGAATATCGCTCGCTTTGTCCTTGATCGCCTGATAGATCACTGCGTCCACAAATTTCACGATCGGGGCATCGTTGGCATGTTTTTCCAGGTCTTCGGTCGTTTCGAGTTCATCCAATGCATCCTCCGGGGTCTGTCCCTTGGCCATTTCGTCCAGCATGTCCTGCATCGAAAGGGAGACATCCACCGGATAAAATTTTTCGATGACCTTTTCGACCTGTCCTTCCGGAGCCACCACCTGGACCACATCCGTCCCCGTTATGAAACGCAGTTCGTCAATGACCTGATAATTCAGCGGGGAGCGCAACACCACGGTCAAGGTCGACCCGTCGAAAGAGATCGGACAAACCCCCAGCATCCGGGCCGTATCCGGAGGGATCCGGGAGATCACATCGGCCGGCACATCCATTTCCGGCGGCAGACTGACCAGATCCAGCATCAAACTGCTGGAGATCGCTTCCAGGATCTGATGTTCCGTCAGCAGCCCGAAATCGATCAGTACTTCCTTGAACGTCTTCCCGTTGCGTTCCTGTTCCTCGGCGGCCTCTTTCAGCTGTTCCTCGGTGCAGAGTCCTTCGGAAAGAATGATATCATACAAACTTTGACTTTCAGAATCCAGCATTTTATTCGGCATCTCCCATGGTAGTTGTAATGACTTCCTGCAGGGAAGTGATCCCGGCCGCAGCCTTGCGCAGACCGTCTTCCCGCAATGTGATCATTCCGCCTTTTCGGGCGGCCGCGCGAATCACGTCCGCGGACATTTTCTTGTAAATCAAGTGCTGAATGTCTTCACCCACTTGGAAAATCTCATAGATCCCCACGCGTCCCTTGTAGCCGGTTCCGCCGCAGACCGGACAGCCGCGTCCCTTTTTCAGCGTGGCGGTGTCCATGAATTTGTCATCCAGTTTGAGCAGACGTCTTTCTTCCTTGGAGACCGTTGTCGGTTCGGCGCAGTTCTTGCAGACCCGGCGGAGCAGACGCTGGGCCATGATGGCGCGGACAGAAGAAGAGACCAGGAAGGGCTGCACCCCCATATCGATCATACGGGTCACCGCACTGGGCGCATCGTTGGTGTGCAGCGTGCTGAATACCAGGTGTCCCGTCTGCGCCGCGTTGATGGCGATCGTCGCCGTTTCCGCGTCTCGGATCTCTCCTACCATGATGATGTTCGGCGCCTGACGGAGCATGGCGCGCAGTGCGTTCGCAAACGTCATGTCCGCCAGATTGTTCACCTGCACCTGATTGATCCCCGGCAGCTGATATTCCACCGGGTCTTCCACGGTGATGATCTTCCGGTTCGGCAGGTTGATCGTATTCAGGAATGCATACAGACTGGTGGTTTTCCCGGACCCGGTCGGACCCGTCACCAGAAACACTCCGTCCGGCATATTGATGATCTGATTGATTTTTTTCTGGTCGTCCGCATAGAAGCCCAGCTGAGGAATTTCCAGCTGGATGCTGGCTTTTTCCAGAATACGCATGACGATGCTTTCCCCGTGCGTGGTGGGAATGGTCGATACACGCAGGTCGATGTCGCAGCCGCTCACTCGCATCTGGATACGTCCGTCCTGCGGCAGCCGCTTTTCGGCAATGTCCAGCCGGGACATGATCTTCACGCGGCTGGTGATGTTGGGCTGCAGATACTTCGGCGGCGCATCCACTTCCCGGAGCACTCCGTCCACGCGGCAGCGGATCCGGTAACGTTTTTCCAGCGGTTCCATATGAATATCGCTGGCGTGCATCTTGTAGGCTTCGACGATGATCGCGGTCACCAGACGGATGATCGGGGCATCGCCCTCTCCGGATTCGTCGGCATTGACTGCTCCGCCTTCTTCCTGTGCTCCGGCCGGAATGTCATCATCGTCCATCTCCTTGATTTCCGCCATGGCGGAATCCACGCCCTGCGCACTGTCATTGTAATACATCTTGATCGCGGCCTGGATCTGTTCCTGGGGCGAAACGACTGCGTCCACATCACATTTCATCAGATAACGGATCGAGTCAAGCGTGGTCAGATCGGTCGGATCGCCGATCGCGATGGTCAGGACTTCGTCATGCTTCATGACCGGGACGATATGATATTTTTCCACCACTTCTTTGGGGACGGATTCAATGATTTCCTGCGGAATTTTATACGTATTCAGATCCAGCATCTCCATGCCGTACTGCTGGGCCAGCATCTGCAGCTTTTCGTTCGGATCCACATATCCCAGCTCTTCCAATGCCTGGATGATATTTACCGATCCGTCACTTTCCGCCACCTTCTGCCAGCCTTCGGAAACCTGCTCGTCGGTAACCATCCCGTTTTCCTGCAGCAGTTCCAGAATAAAATCACTGTTTTGCGCCATCAGTCAACCCTCGTCTATACTGTCTTTTTTGCCTATCATAATGCAACATAAACGTTTTTGTTGATTTTTCAAGTTTTTTTTTCAATTTCAATGCAGATTTACTTTTATTTTAAAGCGGACGGGACATGGACCGCCCGCTTTGCCCATGAAAGGGGAAAGATGAAAGGGTCCTCTGTTTTCTCCGTTTCAGTTCGCGTTTCCCTGCGGCAGATCCGATACTGATCACTTCTCCCGGTGCCTGGTCGGAATCTCTCCGGTGGCGGATGTGATGACTTTGCCGAAATAATCGGCTGAGGCAAAACCGCAGGACAACGCGATCTCCTGAATGGAAAGCCGCGTCTCCCGCAGCATTTGCAAACCTTTCTGCAGCCGCAGATTCCGTAAATAGGCTGAGATCGTGACCCCGTGCTGACGGGAGAATTCCCGGCTCAGCTGCACCCGGTTCACATGCAGGAGTTCCGAAAGCCGTTTGATGCTGAGTTCCGGATCGGCGAAATCCCGGTCGATCAGCCGCCGCGCTTCCAGCAGATAATCGTTCGGCGGGCGTTTCCTCCGGATCCCGGAAGCCGCGATAGACAGAATTTCGAACCCGGTCGAAAGCAGTTTCAGCCGTTTGGCCCGGGTGTTCTGCCGGATCAGCAGTTCCAGCTGCGCGAAAAGTTCTTCCGGACATGCTCCGCCGAAACTCCGTCCCGGCGGGATCCCCACGCAGTCGAACAGATTCGATGCCATTTTCCCGGCGATCGTGAACCAGCGGTAATGGAAAAAGTTGTCCGCGGGAATGTAGCAATGACGGCTTCCCGGCGGATAATACCAGACTTCACCCGGATGCAGAAGATGGCTTTTCCCCTGAAACTCAAAACAGCCCCGGCCGTCAATGCACCAGAACAGTTCGCAGAACGGCGCGGTTTTCCAGCTGGCCCGGTCCGGTTCGTCCAGCCGGAAATGGCCCACCGACCGGATCCAGACCGGCAGATCCGGTCGGCTGCAGGTTGCAAATTCAAAATCACGAAAAAATTTTTTCCGCATGATTACATTATTCCGATTCTCAGTTACATTTTTACGGTTGAAATTCGTTTCAGCCTCGCTATATTATAGCATATCTTTGTGGATTTTGTCAAATGGGAAAACGAATTTTTGCCGGTGAAGAGGGTATGGAACCGAACTTTCCCGCTTGAACAGTTCAGAATACGCTGCCGGTCGAATAAAACGGTCATAAACATACAGGAGGAAACGTAAAAATGGATCATCAGAAACAGAATCTTTCCGGACGGTGGGATTTCACTTTTCTGCCGGAAAAGTCAGCCGGGAAGGCGGTAACGGAAGCGCAATTCGACTCGTATGCCATGGTCCCGGGTTGTTTCGACCTCCTGCCGGGACTGTTTCTCCGGCGCGGCACCGGGATCTACCGCCGTCTGGTCCGGGCGGGCGGCGAAATGGAACTCACAGTGAACGGACTCGGCCTCCGAGCCGTGGTTTACTGGGATAAACGGGAGATCGGAAAAATCGACGCCCCGTTTTCCCGCGACGTCATCCGGTTCGACGCCGGAAAATGCGGAAGCCATGAACTGATCATTGCGGTCAACAACGAATTCGACGATTCCTTCAGTTCGATGTTCCGCCGCAACTTCGATTTTTATGCGCATGGCGGCATCTACCGGCCGGTGACTCTGGCACCTGTCCCGAAGATCCGGGCTGACGAACTGAAAGTCATTCCGCTGGACCCTGAACACGGAACGGTCCGGATCTCCGCAGTGTTCAGCGGGGAAGGGGCTTTGCCCGGACAGGCGGAAATCTTTTTCGACGGGCAGAGCAAACCGATGGTGCTGCCGCTGACCAATGGCGCGGGCAGCGGGGAATTCACCGTGCCGGACGCGAAAGTGTGGTCGCCCGAAACGCCGAATCTTCACCGGGTGCGGATCGTACTCGGCGATGCCGAATTTCCGGTCCGGTTCGGACTGCGCAAGATCGAAGCCAAGTCCGGCCGGCTCTATCTGAATGGAAAACCGTTGAAACTGGTCGGCTGCAACCGGCACGATTCGCATCCCGAATTCGGATATGCCGTCCCTGACGAGATCCGGCTGCGCGACCTGCTGTTGTTCAAACAGGCAGGCATGAATTGTCTCCGGGGCTGTCATTATCCGCAGAGCGAAGAACTGTTGGACCTCTGCGACGAACTCGGCATTCTGGTCTGGGAGGAATCGCTCGGCTGGGGCAATTCCGAGGATTGTCTCAAAGACCCGGATTTTCAGGCAAAACAGATGCGCGAGACCCGCAAGATGGCGCTCAAAAGCATCAACCATCCCTGCGTGATCGTCTGGGGTTTCCTCAACGAATGCGATTCCGCCTCCGCCGGGGCACGGTCCCTGATCGGATCCCTGATCGATCTGCTGCATGAAACCGATCCGTCACGTCCGGTCACCTTTGCTTCCAACCGTCTGCAGCAGGATGTCTGTCTGGATTTGGTCGACGTCATTTCGTTCAACGTATATCCGGGCTGGTACAGCGCTTGCGAGGACCAGTTCCTCAACGCGGAGGATATCTGCGGACAACTGCGGAAACTGGAGGATTTTGCCTGCCGGCCCGAATACCGGGACAAGGCATTGCTGATCAGCGAGATCGGCGCGGAAGCGACTCCCGGCCTTCACGGCGGCCAGCGCTGGAGCGAGGAATATCAGGCCGACCTGCTGGAGACCGTGGTGCGCTTCATTCTGGACTCCGGCCGTTATTCCGGGACCTTCCTGTGGCAGTTCTGCGACAGCCGGACCTATATTTCCAGCAGTTCGCAGATGCGTCCGGGCGGATTCAACACCAAAGGCATGGTGGACCGGTACCGGACTCCGAAACTTTCCTGGCTCCGGATCGCACAGGTCCTCCGGGAATACAAGCGCTGAAACATAAAATTTTATCAACATAAGGATTTTTTCACATGGAACCGATCAGTTCAACTTACCGCTGGGAGCGTCTCACTCCCGATGACGGACATTATTTCTTCGGCTATTACGACCGCAATCCCTGGAACCGCGACCAGACCCTGCATCTGATGCTCAAGGTCGGTCAGTGCGAGCGACTGCCGCTGCCCGGCGAGACCGCGGAGATCGGCGCCGTGACGCCCCGCGGAGAATGGCGGAAATTCACCGAGACCCGTGCCTGGTGTCATCAGCAGGGCTGCATGGAACTCTTCCATCCGCAGAAGCCGGACTGCATCATCTTTAATGATTATGACGTCAAGACCCGGAAACTTCAGGCGCGTATCTTCCAGCTTGGCAAAGGAGAAGTCGGACGGTACGGCCGGCCGTTTTACGCGCTCGCTCCCAACGGAGAATACGCGGTTTCGCTGGACATCGGCCGCATTCCCCGCCGGGGATACAGTTATGCCGACGTGCCGGTCGGAGATTCACTGTTCCCGCCGGATCTGGATCAGGACGGCCTGTTCCTGATCGATCTGAAAACCGGACGCGAACGGCTGCTGGCCAGTTACCGTGCCATGCTCGAACAGCATCCCTACCTTTACAGCACGGAAAACCGTTACATCTGGTTGAACCATGCCATCGTCAACTGCGATTCCTCCCGGGTCCTGTGGTTGTTCCGGCAGACTCCGGACCAGTATAATGTCCAGGGCTGGCAGACCTTCATGTACACCTGCGGCCTGGACGGAAGCGACATCGCCTGCGTCCTCCCAGAAGTCTACTGGGCGCACGCTTCGATCTCTCACCAGATCTGGGGCCGGACGACCAACGAGATACTCGTGGACGCAGACTGGGACGCGACCGGTCATCATGCCGTGGTCCTGAATGAAAAGGAATTCCCGTTCCATGCGGTCAAACTGGCGGACAGCCACGGCGGCATGGCGCACATGATCTTTTCGCCGGACGGGACCAAGCTGCTGGCCGACAGTTATCCGGAAAACGGAGTCCAGACGCTTGCCCTGATCGACGTCGCGACCGGCTCCATGGACATTCTGGGGCGGTTCAATCACAGCCCGGAAAAACCGGGCATTATCGACACCCGTTGCGACCTGCATCCGCGCTGGAGTCCGGACGGACATTTCATCACCGTTGATTCCATTCATGACGGACGTTTCCGCGGCTGCTATCTGCTGAAGATCTGAGGCGGATCTTCTCACAAGTTCGGTCCGGAGCCATCCGGGTTCTGAAGCGGACTTAATACGGCGCCGGAACCGGTTCGTATTTCATGTCGTTGAAATCATGCAGCAGGACCGGTTCGGACTGTTGTTTCAGGTCCATGGCATAAAGTGCACCGCCGGCGGCGTAGACCAGCCGTTTCCGGTAGTCGTCGTGATCCGCCCAGCACCAGTCCGGACCGCGGTGCGGAAATACGATCCCATCGGGCGTCATAAGGGTATGGCGCTGATGGTAAACTTCCTGTTTCCAGTCGTATTCCGGAAACTCCTTGCGGAGGATCCAGCCGCCGGGCAGTGTCTTTTCATAAATCCACACCGCTTCATCGGCGCGGACGAATTTCCAGCCGTCGCGCAGCATGCGCGGCGCGTAAACCTGCATGCACTCGCCCTGGCAGCGGCCCCAGAGAGAATCCCGCTGCAAATTTTCATCGGGCGGAAGTTCCCGGAATTTCCGCGACTGAACGCCGGGAATGGTTTCGGCGATCCGTTCCGGCGGACGGTTCAGGTAAAATTCCGTTTCGTTTTTCCACAGACCTCCGCCGTTCCAGCCGGACCCGTTCCACCACAGCGACAACGCTTTGAGATACGGTGCGCGGGATATCGCCGTCCAACTGCAGTCATGATAGCTGCCGGACTGTTTCATGCGCCGGAACTCTTTCGCATGTCCGCGCCGGATCTCCTCCTCGACGCGTTCTCGTTCATGGAAATCGATCTGCCACAAATCGGCGGTTTGGAAATGTTTTTTCAGTTCGGCGCAGACCGCTTTCTCCACGGGATTTTCCCGGCCGTATTTCGCGGCGAAATAAATCAAATGTTCCCCGGACGGCGTAAGGTCGCAGCGGAGCGGATAGATACGGCCGCGGAACCATTGTCCGAGCTGGAAAGAATCATCACTCCGGTCCCAGCCGATCACGGCGACCTTATCGGAGGGGCCCCGGCGGAAAACGACCGCTTTCGGGCCGTGCCGCGCAAGAATGACATGGATCCGGGCCGGTATTTTTTTCGTCATGGCTGTTTCCTTTCCTCTTTTTGAGATTTTTCTTCGGGCGCCAGCTGGCAATGGCGCCATAATTCATAAGGCCAGAAGGCGAGATCGAACACAAACGACACCGGATAGGCTGGAACGATACAGATCAGATTGAAAGTCCGATCCAGCCAGGGAGGCAGCAGATGATCCTCATTTTCCCAGGCATCCCGGATCATTACAGTATTTCCGTAAATGATATTTCCGCATGGCCACCGGTTGGTTGCCCGGATCACGAAGTCGGAACTGAACTGACCCGCGACATAGAGTCCCGTCGGAATGAAAGAGCAGGAACTTACCAGCAAAACGGTCATCAGAACCGTGGCGTTCAGCAGGATTTTCCTTTTCATGGGTTCCTCTCTATCGGCCGGTTACTCAAGATTCTGCATGGCAAGAAAATCCCGGAAACGGATGTGCCGGACGATGCTGGTGGAATAATCAAGTTCATCGGTGGTGATGAGGATCTTCTGGGACAGCGGATCAAGATTCTCAAATGCCCTGAACTCCCGTTGATATGCCTTGTTGTCGGCGACACTGTAGGCGACCTGAATGTAGTATTTCCGGTTTTCTTTTTGCGCCAGAAAATCGATCTCGCCCCGTCCGCTGCTGTAAACATGAAGCTGATATCCCATATAGAGCAGTTCATTGTAAACTGCATTCTCAAGGTTGTGATCGAGATCGAACCGGTTGTCCGGACAGCGTATGGAGTTCAAAGACACATCGGCATCGTAACATTTCCGGTAGAACGAAAGCAGTTGCCTGGTCCGCGTGGAATACTGTTCCAGGAAATCGACGGCATAGGCCATTTCAAGATATCCAATGTATTTTTGAATGGTATTCTCCGAACATTTCTGCATCTGCTTTACCGCTTTGAAGATCGAATTGGCCGAGACAATGCGGCTGTTCGAGCGCAAGACAAAATCCACCACAGCCCGGAACAGGGCATCCTTCCTGATCCCGAACCGGACGATCAGGTCCTTGTAGATGATGGTTTCATTCAAATCCTCCAAATAACGCCTAAGCGCTTCATCCGAAAAATCCAGACGTTTGGGGAAACCGCCCCATATCAGATAGTCCAGCGGTGTGATCTCCCTGCCCAGTTCCCGTGCGTATTCCAGCAGTTCGCGATAGACAAAGGGGCGAATGCGGAACGAGACGAAACGGCCGCTCAATGATTTAACATATTCTTTCGATAGTATTTTAGAATTGGAACCGGTTATGAAAACGGAATCCCCCTGCAGCCGCAGCGATTGGCAGACTTCCTCCCATCCATCTATCTCCTGCGGTTCATCCAGAAACACATAGCATCTGCCGGATTTCCTTTTTTTCTTTACATATTCCAGCACGGAATCCGCATCCGGCAGCTGCATCCTGACTTCCCGTTTCTCAAATTCCAGATAGACGATCTCTTCCGATTTCGCCCGGATCTCATCCCTGACCTGCTGCATGATCACGGATTTCCCGCAACGCCTGATGCCGGTGATGATTTTTATCAAATCGCTGTCATAGAACGGACGGATCTGCTGCAAGTAGTGTTCTCTCAGAATCATTTTCCTGCCTCCATATGCTTATCCTGAAATTATCTTTTTCATAAGATACTGCGAACTTTGCATAAGTCAAGCAAAAATTCTCATTATACTGCGAACTTTGCATGAATAATTGCAAAATTCGCAGTAGGAACGATCATTTACCTGACGGATATTTACGGATGGATGCGGAGCAACGCAATGCCGATCTGCTTCGTGCCGATCCGAAGATATCCGTAAACATCCGTATATATCCGTTTCAAATAGTGAAACAGGGCAATAAAAAAACCGGCATCCCCGTTCAGGAGACGCCGGTTCTTTTCGAGATCCGCAATGCGGGATCAGAATTTGAAGTGGGCTTTCATCTTCTCGATCACGGCCGGGACCGTGAAACCGAATTTTTCGGCCAGCACTTTGTAAGGAGCGGAGGAACCGAAGTGGTCCATACCGATCGCCAGACCTTCATCGCCGATGAATTTTTCCCAGCCGAAGGTGGTGCCGGCTTCGAGCGAAACGCGCTTCTTGCAGCTCGGGGGCAGCACGGAATCGCGGTAGGCTTTGTCCTGTTTGAGGAAGAGTTCCCAGGACGGCATGGAGACCACGCGGACCTTCTTGCCTGCTTTGCGCAGTTCGGCGGCGGTGTCCAGGGCCAGGTTCAGTTCGGACCCGGTTCCGATCAGCAGATATTCGAATCCGGCATCCTCGGAAACCACATAGGCGCCCTTGGTCATGTCGATCTTGGCGGCGATTTCCGGGGTGAACGGATTCAGGTTCTGACGGGTCAGGATCAGAGCGACCGGGGTGCCCGCGGTGACCGCGTAGTTCCACGCATGGGCGCATTCGTAGGCTTCGGCCGGACGGATCACGGTGACGCCCGGAATGGTCCGGAGCATCGCCAGCTGTTCGATCGGCTCATGGGTCGGGCCGTCTTCGCCGACGTAGAAGGAGTCATGGGTGAACACATAGACGACCGGCAGTTTCTGGAGCGCGGCCAGACGGATCGCCGGCTTCATGAAGTCGGAGAACACGAAGAAAGTCGAAGAATAAGCGATCGCCGCCCCGTAGAGCGCCATGCCGTTGGCCATGAAGCCCATGGCCAGTTCGCGGACGCCGAAGTGGAAGTTCTTGCCGGTGCGGTTTTCCGGGGAGAACCATTCGGCACCCTTGATGTCGGTCTTGGTGGACGGAGCCAGGTCGGCGGAACCGCCGTAGAGGGCCGGGACCAGGGCGGAGACCTTCTGCAGGATGGTGCCGCTGGAAGCGCGGGTGGCGACCGGTTTGTCGACCGGAGCCGCGGCGATCAGCTGCTGAAGCAGGTCCTTCGGGGTCTCGCGGTTCATCATCTTGGAGAGCAGCGCGGCCTTTTCCGGGTTGGCTTCGACGAATTTCTGGAATTTGGCATCCCAGGCGGCCTCTTCCTGTTCGAGTTCGACCAGGCGTTTGGCGATCATATCGCGGACTTCGGCGGGGACATAGAAGCTGTCGGCCGGGAAGCCGAGGGCCTTCTTGGCGGCGGCGAGTTCTTCTTCACCGAGGGGTTCGCCGTGGCTGCTGGCTTTGCCGGCCTTGGTCGGGGCGCCGAAACCGATGGTGGTGCAGCCGACGATGATGGTGGGACGGCCGTCGGAAACTTTGGCGGCGGTCAGGGCGGCATCGACCTGGGCGTAGTCGTTGGCGTTGGCGCACTTGATGACGCGCCAGTTATAGGCTTCGAAACGTTTGGCGACGTCTTCGGTGAACGCGCCGGAGGTGGAGCCTTCGATACTGATCTGGTTGGAATCGTAGAAAACGATGATATTGTCGAGTTTCTGATGTCCGGCAAAAGAGGCGGCTTCATGGGTGATGCCTTCCATCATGCAGCCGTCGCCGGAGATGATGTAGATCTTATTGTCGAGCAGGCCGGTGCCTTCGAGGCCGCAGACCGCGGCGGTGTATTTGGAGGCGACCGCCATGCCGACGCCGGAAGCGAACCCGGTGCCCAGGGGGCCGGTGGTGACTTCCACGCCGGTGGTGTGGCCGAATTCCGGATGGCCCGGAGTCAGGCTGCCCCACTGACGGAACTGCTTGAGTTCATCCATGGGCAGGCCGTATTCGAACAGATGGAGCAGACTGTAGATCAGCATGGAGCCGTGTCCGGCGGAAAGCACGAAACGGTCGCGTCCGAGCCATTTGGGGTTCTTCGGATTGTGTTTCATGTGTTTGAACCACAGGTCGAACGCATAGTCGGCGCAGCCCATGGGCATGCCGGGGTGTCCGGATTTTGCTTTCTGGATCGCGTCGGCGGAGAGCAGCCGGATCGTGTCGGCCGCCAGTTTCATCATTTTGTCTTGGGACATAGAACTTTTCCTTTTTTTTTGGTGAAAGAGTTGACAAAATTCATTTGGTACGATACATTATCAAATGTGAAAATGCAAATCGAAATTCGGAAAAAACGGCAAGAATGACAGAAAGATTCATCACATCCACACTGAACCGGAAAGATGAGGAAGCGGAAAAGACGCTCCGCCCGCAGCAGTTTGCCGCGTTCCCCGGGCAGACCAAAGTCAAAGAACGGCTGGAGGTTTATGTGAGCGCGGCCAAAAGCCGGAACGAACCGCTGGGGCATCTGCTCCTGAGCGGTCCTCCGGGCCTGGGCAAAACTACGCTCGCCTATATCATCGCCAACGAAAAAGGCTGTTCCATCAAGACCTCCAGCGGTCCGGTGATCGAAAAACCGGGCGACCTGGCCGGTCTGCTGACTTCGCTCAATGAGGGCGACATCCTGTTCATCGACGAGATCCACCGGCTGAACACCGCGGTCGAAGAATATCTTTACAGCGCGATGGAGGATTTCTTCATCGACATCATGATCGACCAGGGACCCGGTGCTCGTTCGGTCCGGCTGAACATTCCACATTTTACGCTGCTGGGTGCGACGACCCGTCAGGGACTGCTTTCCGCACCGCTGCGGACCCGTTTCGCACTTTCGCTGCGGCTGGATTACTATGCGCCGGAAGACCTGCAGCAGATCGTGCAGCGATCGGCGGACATCCTGCAGGTGAAGATCGAACCGGAAGGCGCTTTTGAGATCGCCCGCCGTAGCCGGGGGACCCCGCGAATAGCCAACAATCTGCTGCGCTGGACCCGCGATTATGCACAGGTCAAGGCAAAAGGGATCGTCACACAGGAGATCGCTTCGAAAGCACTGTCCATGATGGAGATCGACGACTGCGGACTGGATGAAATGGACAAACGGATCCTCGAAACCATTACGGAGCGTTTCCACGGCGGCCCGGTGGGGCTGAATTCGCTGTCCGTGGCGGTCGGCGAGGAATCCGACACGATCGAGGACGTTTACGAGCCGTATCTGATCCAGGAAGGTTATCTGATGCGGACCGCGCAGGGCCGTATCGCCACGGAAAAAGCGTGGTCGCTGCTCGGGATCACTCCGCGCGGCCGCCGCAAGCACGGAACTTCTTCCGGCGATACGCCCGATCTGCTTTAAATCCAATTACTCATAGGGGGGAAAATGAAGACAGACAGAAGCTATGAGACCGACCGGCTGAATCCGGACAAGTTCATCCACACCATCAGTACTGATGCGGAAGCGGTCAACCACTGGTTCTACCGGGAACATTCCAAGATCCTGGACTTTCTGGGCGGCAGTATCCTTTCCATTGTCCTGGGGCTGCTGGCCGCCTGGATCTGCCGGCGGATCTTCCTCCGGCATCATGCGGTCTGGAAATGGAAAGTCCTCAACGCACTGGTGACGCCGCTGATCCTGCTGGCAGTCCTGGTCGCGTGTTTCATGTTTTCCATGCCGCTGCTGAAAGCATTGCCGCTTTCCTGGTATGAGCTTGATCTTCGACTGTTTTATGCCGCGCTGGTTTTTGCCGGTGCCTGGGGGATCCTGCGGCTGGTCTCCGTGCTGGACCAGAAGATCCGCTGTCTGGCGGACCGCAGCGACAATTCTCTGGACAATCTGACAGTGAGCATGATCGGCAACACGCTGAAGATCGCGATCGCGGTCACGGCAGTCATGTTCATCGGTCAGAACATCTTCAATCTCAATATCACTGCGCTGCTGGCCAGCGCCGGCATCATCGGGTTGGCGGTCGCGCTGGCTGCCAAGGATACGGTGTCCAACTTCTTCGGGACTATCGTCATTATTGCGGATTGTCCGTTCCGCAAAGGAGACCGGATCGAGTCCTGCAAGATCAATGGCATCGTAACGCATATCGGCATGCGGAGCACCAAGATCATGACGTCCGATGAATCAATCTACACGATCCCGAACAGTGTGCTGACCAACAATGCACTCTGCAATATCAATCGTTACGGCTACATCAAGCATGTCATGGAAATCGGACTGACCTATGACACATCGGCGGAACAGATGGAGAATGCGATCCGGATCCTGCATGAGATCCTGGACGATTTTCACGGGCAGGATGCGGAGGACCGGGCGCCGCATATTTATTTTTCCGGATACGGGGCGTATTCGCTGAATATCCGCATCATCGTCTGGCTGAAGACCTCTTCTTTTGCCGAAGAGGAAAAACTCCGGAACGAATTGAATCTTGAGATCCTGAAACGGTTCAATGCGGCCGGTTTGAACTTTGCGTATCCGACCCAGACCCTGTATCTGGCCGGCAATCCGTCAGCGGACAAGTGACCCGAAGCGCAGGATCCGGCGTCCGGAAGGATCTTCCGGTGCATTGCGCACGATCAGGACCCCGGTTCCTGGGATCTTCCGGCAGACTTCTTCGGCGAACTTTTCCCCGGTGACAAAAATCGCGGTGGAAAGAGCGTCCGAGTCGGTGCCGCGCGGGGTGACCACGGTCACCGAAAGCATCCCGGAAACCGGCAGGCCCGTGCGGGGATCCATGATATGCGCATATTGTTTGCCGTCGATGATGACATACCGTTCGTAATTGCCGCTGGTTGCGATGCAGCCGCTGCGCATTTCAATGGTGTCGAGGATCTCGGCGGGCGACTCGGGATCGCGGATCCCGATCCGGAACGGTCCGCGTTTTTCCGGCGAGATGCAGCCGATGTTTCCGCCCAGATCGAAAATGGCACGAACAACACCGTTCTTCCGGGCGATCTCCATTGACTTTTCCAGCGCAAAACCTTTGGCGATCCCGCCGAAATCCAGTTCGATCCCGCCGGTCAGAAAACGGACGGACCGTTTTTCCGGATCCAGTTTCACTTTATTCCAGCCGACTTTCTTCATGACTTCCCGGATTTCCGCTTCGGCGGGCAGGGTCTGCCGTTTCCTGCGGAACCCCCAGAGCTTCATCAAAGGCTGGACCGTGGGATCATACGCACCCCCCGTGAACCGGCAGTAATGGTCTGCCGCGGTCAGCATTTCCCAGAGCAGGGGGGAGCAGACGAATTCCTTTTCATAAGCGGTGCGGTTCAGACGGGAAAGTTCACTTTCCGGGTTGAAGATATTACAGACCTTTTCGATCTCCCCGATCACTTTCTGCGCCTCGTTCAAAGCGGCTTCGGGCAGTTCTTCCCGGTCGGAAAAGATCGTGATCTTCCCCAGCGTTCCCATCAACGGGAAGGTTCGGGTCTGCGAAAAGCGTTCGCCGGGCTGATCCAGAAAAAAGAATCCGGCCAGACAGCAGAGCACGATGACTGCGGCCAGAGCGATCTTGTATTTTTTCTTCATGTCACGCCCGCGGATGGAATTTCTTATGGATGGAAAGCAGCCGCTGCTGATCGACGTGGGTGTAGATCTGCGTGGTGCTGATGTCGGCATGGCCGAGCATTTCCTGGATGACGCGCAGATCGGCCCCGTTTTCCAGCATGTGGCTGGCGAACGAATGCCGGAGCGTATGCGGATGGATGTTCTTGCGGATATTGGCACGGTCCGCCGCCAGTTTGACTACTTCCCAGATCCGGATGCGATCCATTTTCCGACCGTGATTGGATAGAAAAAGCGCGGTTTCGGAAGAATCCCTGACCAGCATCGGACGCACGTTTTCCAGATAGCGCCGGATCAGTTCGCGCGCGGTCCGGCCGATCGGGACGATCCGTTCCTTGGAGCCTTTGCCGAAAGCGCGGACGACATTCTCGTCGAAATTGATGTTGCCGACAGTCAGATTGGCGGTTTCCGAAACGCGGAGACCGCAGGCATACATCAGTTCCAGGATGCAGCGGTTGCGGAATTCGAGCGGGTCCTTCGCCTGGGCGGAAAACGCATTCAGCAGCGCGTCCACCTCCTGGGTGGACATGAATTCCGGCAGGATCCGCCACATTTTGGGCGAATCCATGACATCGGTGATATCCTGCGCGATGATCCGTTCCTGAAAGAGATAACGGAAGAAGACCTTGATCGCCACCAGCCGCCGGGCCAGTGTGGTCGATTCCATACCCTTGTCCTTGCACTGGCTCAGGTAATCCAGAATGTGGTCACGGGTCACGGCCATGAAGCCGGAAATGGAATTTTCTTTCAGGAAGGCGATGAAATCAAGCAGGTCGGACTGGTAGGCGTGAGTGGAATTGACGGCAAGTCCCCGCTCCAGGGCGGCATAACCCAGAAAATGTTTCAGAACCCGTTCCATTCGTCCTTCCAGTACAAAAAAAATGGCGGGAAAGACGGGACTTGAACCCGCAACATCCACCGTGACAGGGTGGCACTCTAACCAATTGAGCTACTTCCCCGCTGACACTCATCGTGTGCGTTGTGAATAATCTACACGGTTTTTCTTTTTTTTCAAGTCCGTATTCAAAAAAAAATGATTTTTTTCATTCCGCTTGATTTTTTTCCGGAATCCCGTATATTATTTTCCGGTTTTCCAGGAGGAAGGGAATGGTTTGGGTCGATACACATTTTCACGGCGGGGAATATCTGCCGGATTTTGCCGCCTATGTCCGGGAAGCGGACGAAGCGGGGGTCGGGTGCATGCTGCTGTGCGCATCGGGCGCCGGAGAGATCCTGCCGGCCCGGCAGGCGGCGGCCGCTTTCCCGCAAATTTATTATGCGGCGGGGATCCATCCGCACAATGCGGAAACGGACCGGGATTTTCTGGCGGAGCTGGACCGTTTCCCCGGCGATCCGAAACTGGCGGCCGCCGGAGAGATCGGGCTCGATTACTATTATGATTTTTCCCCGCGGGCGGCCCAGCTGGAAGTGCTGGAATATCTGCTTGGCTGGGCACTGCGCCATGACCTGCCCGCGGTGCTCCACTGCCGCGACAAGGCCGGATCGGAACTGGCTTATGAAGACATGTATTCCCTGGTGAAACCGTTTGCGGAGCGCGGCGGCCGCTTTGTTCTGCACTGCTATGCCGGTTCGCCGGAGTTCGCGGAAAAATTTGCCGCGCTCGGCAGTTATTTCGGCGTCGGCGGCATGATTACGTTCGGCAAAGCCGACAATATCCGCGAACTGGCGAAACTGCTCCCGCTCGACCGTCTGCTGCTGGAAACCGACGCACCGTATCTGGCGCCGAAACCCTACCGGGGCAAGCCGAACCACTCCAAATATATCCCGCTGATCGGGGCGAAGCTGGCTGAAGTCAGGGGGATCACACCGGAAGAATGTGCCCGGATCACCACGGAAAACGCCTGCCGGCTTTTCTCCGGGATCCGGCTGAAGGAGGAGCGGAAATGAGCGACTGGATCGAGATCCCGAACGACCCCGCCCATGCCGCCCGCGAACGGGCGAAGGCACGGGAACTGCGCAAAACCTCATGGTGGCGTTCCCAGCTCGACAAGGGGATCTGCCATTATTGCCATCAGAAGTTCCCGCCGGAAGAACTTTCCATGGATCACATCGTTCCGGTGTCGCGCGGCGGCCGCAGCGTCCGCGGGAATGTGGTGCCGTGCTGCAAGGAATGCAACAACCGCAAGAAATACCTCACGCCGGCCGAGATCATCATGGAACAGCTCGAACGCGAAGAAAAGGAAAAGACTGAAAAACAATCATGAAATCACTCAAGGAACTTTTCCGGATCGGGCACGGTCCATCCAGCAGTCATACCATGGCTCCGGCGAAGGCGGCGGAGCTGTTCCTGCAGCGGAATCCCGATGCCGCGCGTTATGAAGTCGTCCTGTATGGCAGTCTTGCCGCCACCGGGAAAGGACATTTTACCGACCGTGCCGTTGCCTCCGTGCTGGGCGAAGGGCGGACCGATATTTTCTGGAAACCGGAAATACAGCTGCCGTTTCATCCGAACGGCATGACTTTCCGCGCTTACGACGGACAGAACCGGGAACTGGAAGAATGGACGGTTTATTCGGTGGGCGGCGGAGCCTTGAGCGAAGGGAACGGCGGACCGGAAACGCCGGAAGTGTATCCGTTCCGGAACATGGATCAGGTGATGGAGTTTTGCCTTTCCGGAGGGATCCCGCTGTGGCAGCTGGCGGAGGAATTCGAAGGACCGGAGATCTGGAATTATCTGAAAACCGTGCTGGAGCAGATGATGAAAACATTGGCCGGGGGATTGGCGCGGGAAGGCGTTTTGCCCGGCGGTTTGCATTTGGCGAGGAAAGCGCGGGAAGTTTATCTGAAGGCCAAGGCGCAGCGCAGCGGCATCCGGCGGACCGGTCTGCTGGCGGCCTATGCCTATGCGGTCAGCGAGGAAAATGCCTCTCTGGGGGTGATCGTGACCGCTCCGACCTGCGGTTCCTGCGGGGTGCTTCCGGCCGTGCTGAAATATTGCCAGGAAACCGACCGCTGCTCGCAGAATGAACTGATCCATGCTTTGGCGGTGGCGGGAGTGATCGGCGGTCTGGTCAAGCAGAACGGCTCGATCTCCGGTGCGGAAGTGGGTTGTCAGGGGGAAATCGGCGTGGCTTGTGCGATGGCCGCAGCTGCGGCAGCACATCTGTTCGGCGGCACGGTCCCACAATGCGAATATGCGGCGGAAATCGGGCTGGAACATTTTCTGGGGCTGACCTGTGATCCGGTGCTGGGCCTGGTGCAGATCCCGTGTATCGAGCGCAATGCACTGGCGGCGAACCGTGCCATGACCGCGGCGGAACTGGCATTGCTTTCCGACGGCACGCACCGCGTGTCCTTTGATGCAGTGGTGCGCACTATGCTGGAAACCGGTCATGACCTGCCGTCGTTGTATCGGGAAACTTCGGCCGGCGGGCTGGCTGCGGTTTATCAAAGCCGGCAGTGAAGAGCAGCCGGATCCCGGTCCGGCGGCATCTTGGACGGAAATAAAAGGTTTATAAGATCCTGGTGAATATCAGAAGGACCAGCCCTGCGCAGAGAGGAATGGTCAGGTTGTCATCCAGCCGGAGCTGTTTCTGAAAAAGTTCCGCCAGCGCGGCGGCAATTACGGCAATGAATCCTGCCCCGTAATTTACGGCCGGCTGCCGCGTGATCAGCAGGACGACCGCCAGCGCGATGAACCCGAAGATCACAAAACTGACCGTGCCTTCCCAGGATTTGCCGTTGACGATCTTGTGCCGGCCGAATTTTCGTCCGATCAGGGCTGCGGCGGCATCGCCGGTCAGCATGACCGCCAGGGCGGAGGCGGCGATCCAAGCAGGGAACAGCAGATTGACCAGCAGGGCCGCGGCGAGGACCGGCGCTCCGCCGGAAACGATCCACTGTCCGGGTTTGACCTCGTTGCGCAGCATTTTCCCGAACAGTTTGCCGTACAGGCGGCCGAGGTAACGTCCGCCATTGGCGTAATCGTGTTCGGAAACGAGCGTAAGCAGCAGAAGAAGCAGGAACAGGATCGCGGCGCAAGGGTGCCACGGTGCCAGCAGCAGGGTCGCCGCCACCATCCATAACGAAGAAAGGTGGACCAGTTTGCGTTTGATCTCTTCCCAGTAAGTTATTTCCATTAGATCATCTCCCGATCGGATCATTTATTGCCATATTCGGGCAATATACTGCATTTCATGGAAAAATCAATTTTCCGGAACCGGCATTTTTCCGGAAAATTCAGTCGGCAGGGCTGTTTTTCGTATTTTACGGAGTGGGTGTTTCCTGGGAATTGCGGTCCACCCGCTTCAGTCATGAAACGGTTTCCCCGCGGAAATCCCGCGTTTATGAAAATCCGGCTCCGGATTCAGAATTTTGCGCCGCGATGGAAATTGAAACCGCCCGCTCCGGCACGGAAGATCCGGATCTCTCTTTTGTCCAGTTTGACTGCCACCAGATCCAGCAGACAATATTCATTCATATCGAAGGTGTCGCCGCGTTTCAATTTTGCCGACGGCTGCTGGAACACCCTCGCCTGCGGCGGCAATTCCGTTTTTGAAGAAATGCCGCCGTATCCCTGGAACATGAAATGATTGATCCCGTTTTCAAAATCGAAATTGTCATAATGCCCGTGTCCGGAAAAAACACCGGCCAGTTTTCCGCCTCCGGCAATGAATTCGTTCAAAATCTCCGTCAGTTCCGGAAAACGGTCGGATCTCCTGGGCGGACGGCTCTTTTTCCACATGAATTGGTTCCGCAGGGAAATATGGGTCAGGATGATGGCGGTATACCCGATCGGCAGTTCCTTCAGATGTTTTTTCAGGAAGGCTTTCTGTTCGGAGGAGAATCCTTCCTCGGTCCGCCGTTTCCCGCGAACTCCGTCATTGGTGTTCAGGAAAAATACCCGGCACGGTTTGCCCAGAACATCGTAGAAGCCGAAACTTCCGCAGGAGCCGGTGGTGAATACGGCTTTTCCCCAATTGATTTGCTGCAGCCAGGCGCCCCAGAAGAATTTATCCATTCCCCAGGGGAAAGAGAGATCGTGATTGCCCACGCAATGAATGACCGGGATGCGGCTTTCCCGGTAGACCTTTTCCATCCTCTCCAGCAGTTCTTTCCCTTTTTCTTTCGTTTTCAGCGGCACATCGAATCCGTTGTCGCCCAGATCGGCAACAAAATCAGCTCCGGCCTCTTCCCCCATGAAGTTCAGCAGCACCAGATGTTCCACCGCGGCGCGCTGCTGGCAGTTCCGGGAATCCGTGGTGACCAGATTCGTATGCAGATCGGTAATGACCGGAAAACAGACGCAGAGATCGTTTTTCTTCCACGCCCGGTAGTCCCGGACCGCCTGAGCGATCTGTTCCCGATAATGAGGTTTGATCCGGCCGTTTTCTTTTTTTCCGTTTTCCGCCGCGAAAACCGGCAGCATGGCCGCAATCACAATGCAAAATACCAGACTCTGAAAGATCCTTTTTCCGCTTTTCATGAAATTTTCCTTTCTGAGAAATTGATGAACATATTTTTTGATTTATTACTATAAATTCCAAGTCTTTTTTTTCAAGCGGAAAAAAACACCGGCCCGGGAAATTCCGGACCGGTGCGTTTCAGTTATCCGAAAAACGGAAAGGCCTGCTTACGGTTTCTTATATCCGCATTTCGGGCAGACACCGTTCTCGAGCGCAATGCCGCAGAGCGGACAGCGGTCCATCGTCCCCTTCGGCTGATATTCCTGGCAGGCTGCATTGTCCCCGCTGGTGAAGGTGAGTTTGACAATGTTCAACTTGTCTTTGAGCAGTTCATAAACGATTTTGATCATGCCTTCCACGGTCATGGTCTCTTTGGTGACGACCAGACGGCAATCCGGGTAGGCCGTTGCCAGTTCCGTTTTGAACGCTTCGCCTTTCATCTGATTGGTCGGGGCACCGTCCTTGATGCCCTGTTTCTCATAGACCTCCAGAATGGCCGGAAGCAGCGGATCGTCCTGACGCAGGATCAGGGCATGATCGAAATTCTTGATGAGGCTCCAGGCGGTTTTTTTGATCTCGTTGCAGGGAAAAACCATGTTCACACCGGTATTGATGGTGTCTTCGACCTCGATGGTCAGTCTGCCGGTGTGCCCGTGCAGATATTGTGCTTCCCCTCTGAATTTGTAGAAACGGTGTGCATACTGAATGTCGAAGGTGGTAAAAGATCTCATGTTGTCCACTCCTTTTTACTGTTTTTTTTATCGAATGATCGAACGGGGGAATTGCATGGGGGCAATAAAATATTGACTGTTATCTTTTCTCCTTCTTTTGATTCGCCATTTTTTCGAAATCCAAGTCCGAATACAACGTCCGAACATGGCGGTAACCTTTTTCTTTAAAATTGATTTTATTTTAAACAAATATAATCTTTCATGATGGAAAAGTCAAATGATAATCAAAAAAAATTTTCCCGGCTGTGCGTTTGCTTTGACAAGTATCGGATATACTGCGGCCGGTCCCAATTCGGGCCCAAGTCCGCTTGAAAAACAGAAGTATTTGCAGTATATTAAATAGTCCGTTCAGGCTGGTTTTGATGGGGGATGCTTTCAAGGCAGTGTTCCCGGCGGACTGAAGAATGTCGGACAATAAAAGCGGATGCTTTCCAGCAGCAGGATCAAGGTCGGAAAAATGGAAGAAAAACAGAAGAATTATTCAGGGGAAGAAAACCACGAAGAGTTCAACCGGACGGTTGAGGTCGATATGCGGGCCCGCAAGAGCATCGGCACCCTTTCGACTCCGCTCCAGAAGATCACGAAACCTCTTGGCCGCAAAAGACTGGAAGTGGAAGACATTATCGGCGGAGTGAACGTTTCCCAATACACCAACGAGGATCCGGACACGTCTTCGGAGCTGGTTGCCCCTTTGAGCAATCTGGACACGAGATATTCAGTTCTGGAGGAATTTGCGCAAGGCGGGCTCGCCACGGTATCAATAGCCCGTGACAAGAACCTGAGGCGCATAGTGGCGATCAAATCATTGCGGGAAGAAGCCAAAAAAAATGAAGATACGGTAGACGCCTTTGTGTCCGAGGCGAAAGTGACAGCTCAGCTGGACCATCCCGCCATTATTCCGATTTACGGGTTGACCGGCGATGGGGAAAACGGCGTGCATCTGAGCATGAAACTGGTCAACGGGAAAACTCTGCGGGATTATTTGCGGAACCTGGCGCTGAATTACCGGATCAAGGGAATAAAGTCTTTCGACGAGAATGCCCAGCTCCGGAAGCGGCTGGAAATTTTCCTTCATGTCTGTGATGCCATTGCCTATGCCCACCACCGGAACATTATGCATCGGGACCTGAAGCCGGAAAACATCATGCTGGGCGAATATATGGAAGTCTATGTAATGGACTGGGGGCTTGCCCAGGCGATCCCGAAAGAAGATGAATTCCAGGAGGGAAAAGCGAAAATCACCGGTACGCCGCGTTATTTTTCACCGGAAGCACTGCGGGGAAAACGCTGTGATGCCCGGTCGGACATTTTCACTCTCGGCCTGATCCTTCAGGAGATCGTTACTCTTCAATTTGCCGTCAAGGGGAAAAACGAAAAAGAATATATGGACAGGATCGTCAATGGGGAACTGGAGCCGGTAGAACATCTTTTCAAGTGGCGGATAGACAAATCACTGCAGGCGATCATCCGCAAGGCAACCGCATACCGGATGAAAGACCGTTACCAGTCTGTCAGCGATTTATCCGAGGACCTGCGCCGCTATATGGGCGGCCTTTCCATTTCGGCATACCCCGACAGTTTCCTGATGAAGATCTCGCGGAAAACCTACCGTTACAGAAAAGAATTCATGATCGGTTTCATGGCGATCCTGTTCGGATTCGCCTGTATTTCGGCATACACCACTTACCGGCAGTGGAAAATTTCCGAAGAGATGTATTTCCAGCGCAGGGCGATGAATTTCATCTATGACCGGATGGGTATGGTTGCGGACCATCTCAATTTGACGGCGCTCCATATCCAGGAACAGCTTTCCGCTCTTTCCAGAATAGCGGGATACCTGCTTTCATGCAATACCGGTGCCGCGGGTGATGGCTGGATGAAGAATTTCCGCCCCCCGATGGATAAGATCGGCAAAACGGAACTGGGCATGTTCTATTCTCCCTACTACAAGCGGATGACCAGCCTGGATTACGGGATCTATACCATGGCGCCGAAGGCGGACTCCGCCAAGTGCATCGAGTTCATGCAAAGAGTTTCACCCTCGCTGACCAAAATGAAGAACATCGTGCTGGGGAGCCGGACCGGTTACGGTTTCGCCTGGAAGGATTATGAGAAAGTGAAGGTCGATTACCTTTATCGGGGCAGCCCGGTCCGGTCGGTTTTCATCGGTTCCACGGATGGACTCAAACTGCTTTATCCGTGGCGCGGCAACTATTCCCGGGAAATCGATCCGAGGAAACGTTCCTGGTACAAGAGTGCGGAAAATAAAACCGGTGTCGTCTGGGGAAAGCCTTACATGGACATGGATTCGGTTTCCGGGCTTTCCATCCCGTGTTCCGTTTCCATTTATGATCTGGAGAACAAATTCCGCGGGGTGGCCGGCGTGGATCTTTCAGTCAATCAGTTGACCAATGCTATTCTCGGCAAGGGCAATACGGGAGACTATGTCATCGAAAAAGCGGTCATCAATTTGAGGGGAGAAACAGTTTTTTCCTCGAGGTCCGAATATTTCAACAAGCGGTTTGACCCCGTTAAATATCATCAGAATGTCGAATTCAAGACTCCGCTTTTCCATACGGCGAGGATCCGCAACCGGATCTTGAGGCGGGGAAACGGATATGGCACGTTCCGGATCGATCAGAATGGCAAAAGGATCATTTATTCCTATGCCCACTTGAGTGTGTTCGATATGTATTTTGTAATTGTTGCCGATTACGACAAGCTGCTTGAACACATCAGACAAAACAATCTGTAAGAAAAAAAGGGGCTGTCGCTTGCCCGCAGGTTTTGCAACAGCCCCTTTGCTATTGAAAACGTTATTTCTTTTTGGCTTTCTTGGCGGGAGCTTTTTTTGCCGGGGCCTTTTTCGCAGGCGCAGCTTTTTTTGCCGGAGCTTTCTTGGCGGGAGCGGCCTTTTTCGCGGGCGCAGCTTTTTTGACCGGAGCTTTCTTGGCGGGAGCGGCCTTTTTCACGGGCGCAGCTTTTTTTGCCGGGGCTTTCTTAGCGGGAGCGGCTTTCTTCACGGGAGCTTTTTTTGCCGGAGCTTTCTTAGCGGGAGCAGCTTTTTTCGCAGGCGCGGCTTTCTTCACGGGAGCGGCCTTTTTTGCAGGCGCGGCTTTCTTGGCAGGAGCGGCCTTTTTCGCAGGCGCGGCTTTTTTGGCCGGAGCAGCCTTTTTCGCGGGCGCGGCCTTCTTTGCGGGGACTGCCTTCGGGGCGGCTTTCTTCACAGGAGCGGCCTTTTTTGCGGGAGCCTTTTTCGCTGCGGCTTTGACGGCGGGTTTGATGGTTGTTTTTTTCATGTTCTGCACACCTCTTTCTGTTGTGGTTATCCCTTCAACGCACCTGCGTTGACCTTTTTATTATGTTCGTGAACTGAGAGTCAGTTCGAAACCATCCGATCATTTTTTCTGTTTTATTCAGCTCGGCGTCTTTGCGTTTCTGCTCAATGATGATTCTGGCGGAAGGAATGCGTGGATCGATGAAAGAGGTATGGCCAAACTGGAGCTGCTGTTCAAACAGGACAAATCGCTCGTGGGGGGACACGCTGAAACCCGGGCGGAGCAACCCCGGCGGAAAAGGTCGGGTTTCTCCTTTCTCATATCCGCGGTCCTTCCATTCCGCGGCGATTTTTTCTGCAGCTTTTTTCTGTTCTTCTGGGGTCATTTATACCTCTCGAAAACATGCCATTTTCCGTAATATAACGCGGAGTGTTTGTACTGTCAATCCAGTTTTTGTAAAATATGACGATTATCTTTGACAAAACAATGTTTTGACGCGACTGACAAAAGTCATAATTGGCTTTATGGCGCCTTGCGAAAGACCAAAACCGGTAACTTTTCGATGGTTAACTCTACGAGTAGCCACGCTCAAAATTCCCGATCTTGTCTTTTTCGCAATCCATACAAAAAAATTCAATCGGGACTTTTGTCCGTTGCGGCTGTTTTTTACCGCATGATCTGTTTGCAGATTTCTCCGCAGCCGGATTTTTTACAGGAATTTTTGCAGAACGCAAGGATCAAAGCGTGATATTCTCCGAAAAGATCTGCATCTTGAGGTAGAGATCCCATGAAGATCTTCTGCAGTGCTTCATACGGTAAGGTCCCGTCAAGATGCAAATGACGTGCCGCCGCCCGCCGGGTATAGGCGTCGATGATGAAGACCGGTTTTTTGAATGCATACAGCAGAATGTCATCGGCCGTTTCCTTGCCTATTCCATTTACGGCGAGCAGCTGGCGCCGCAAGGCCGGAATATCATCCGATTTCAGGAAATCCGCCTCGTGGTCGAGGAAAAACGACGAGGCTGCTTTGAGATACGCGCATTTCGCTTTGAAAAATCCCGCCGGACGGATCAGTTCGCGCAATTCTTCATCCGGAAGTGTGAGGATGCGTTCTGCAGTCATCCGGTCTGCCGCCTCAAGATTAGCCAATGCTTTTTCGACATTGCTCCATGCGGTGTTCTGGACAAGGATCGCTCCGGCAATGATCTCCCAGCGGGTGCCGCTTTTGCTCGGCCACCAATGCTGTCCGCCGTAGATCGCGAAAAGACGGTCGAAAAGTTCCCGTATCATACTCGCCTCACATTGCCGCTGGTGCGGGAACGGACAGCCGGGCTTTCGGTGCGATACGCTTTTCGCGTTTCCCGCCGTGAAGATAGATCTCCTTCAATTCCTCCAGCCGTCCGCTTTTCCGTTTTTTACGGATGAAACGGTTGACCTGTTCGAGCAGGGTCCGGTTTCCCGACGGCAGCAGGATCCCGAGTTCGCCGTGAGTGAAAGGCGCATCCAGCAAAGGCGCCGCCAGCCGTTTGTCCCGTGCACAATAAAATGCCGCCTCCATGATCTCCGTGATCATCACATCGGCTTTGCCTTCCGCAACCAGCCTGGGGATCTCCTCGTTGACCGGATGGATGATCAGCACGGCGCGGGGCAGATATTTGCGGGCGAACTTTTCGTTGAGTCCGCCGGGATTTTCCATTACGCGCACCTCGGGCCGGTCGATCGCGGCCAGCGAAACATATTTCTTTGCATCTTCGGCACGGCAGAGGACCGTTTTGCCGTTGACCAGATACCCATCGGACATCAGCGCCTGTTTTTTCCTGGCAGGAGTGATGGTGATGCCGCAGAGCGCCAGATCGAATTTACGGTCCAGCGTGTCGCGCATCAGATCCGGCCAGGTGGTAGGGACATATTCGAGTTTGACGCCAAGTTCGCGTGCCAGATCCTCTGCAAGTGCGGCGTCGAATCCCCGGTATTTTCCGGTAGATGGTTCACGGAATGACATCGGCCGGTAATCTCCGGTCGATCCGACCCGCAGCACGCCCCGTTCACGGACGGCCTGAAGGGAATCTTTTTCCGGAGTGATGCAGCCTGCGGCCAGCAGTGCCAGCAGTATTCCGGTTATAAGTTTGATAAACATTTTATCAGGAACAAGCTCCGTAAATAGACCGTTTTCAGATATTCCCCATGCCGCAATATATCACGATGCCGGTTCTTTTCAACATCCGGATCCGTGAAATTGCCGCTTTATACAAATGCGGACAGGAAGATTTGTCAGCCGCGTTTTCTCAGATTTTATTGTTTTCTGTTTTGATCAACTCTTGCAATTTTATGGAACGGGGATTATAGTGTTGCATAAATCAAACGGAGGATATGGTATATGTACTGCCGTTATTGCGGAAAAATGATCGAAGAGAATGCTGCGTTCTGCCGTTTCTGCGGCAGTGGTCAGAATTCGCAGAAGGTCGTGGTCAAACTGGATCAGGCGTCCGGGTTGGATATGCTGATCCCTTCGAACACCATGGCGCTGTGGGCATATTATCTGGGGATCTTCACCCTGGTCTGTTTCATTGCCGCGATCCCCGCATTCGTCACGGGGATCCTTGGGGTCCGTTATGCCAATGAGCATCCTGAAGCCAAGGGTAAAGTCCATGCCTGGGTCGGGATCATTCTCGGCGCTCTGGGGATCCTGCTGTGGATCCCTGTGATCGGTATGATGATTTATAAAGCTGTTTCCGGTGCATGAACGCATAAAACTTGATAAAAAAAGGAGAGAAAATGAAGTGCAGTAAATGTGGAAATGAAGTCGTTCAGAACTCGTCTTTCTGTTCTGTCTGCGGGAACCCGGTCAATCCAGGCGTCATGCCGCCTCCGCCGCCTCCGGTTCCGCCCATGCCGAACGCTCCGGTCACGATCAACACCTGGCTGATCCCGGCCATCCTGGCAACGGTTTTCTGCTGCCTGCCTTTCGGTATCGTTTCCATCGTATTTGCTTCGCGGGCCAACAGTGCTCTGGGGGTCGGGAACTATCAGCTGGCGCAGATGAATGCGGAGAAGGCGAAAACCTGGTTCTGGGTGGCGTTCTCGGTCGGGATCGTCACCTCGATCATCTCGATAATTGTGCAGATCATCGCTGCCGTTGCTGCTTCGCACTGATGGCGGAACGGTCACTGAAACCGGCAGGTCCCTGGAAAATATGGGGCTTTGCCGGTATTTTTGCTGTTCTGATTTGCGGGGCGATCGTCCTTTATCGGTATTACCCGGAATGGCGGCGTTATTTCCCGCCGTGTCCGTTCTATAAGTTGCTGCATCTGTATTGTCCCGGCTGCGGTTCGACCCGCGCGACTTATTGTCTGCTCCACGGCGATTTGGCCGGGATTTTCCGTTATAACCTTTTTTATCTGCCGTCGCTGGTTTTTGCCGTTCTGCTGTTTTTTCTGCCGGAACGGGCGGGAAAGCCGGTGATCGTCCGCACATATATCGTGCTGCTGGTGTTGTTCTGGATTCTCCGGAATCTGCCGTGGCATCCTTTCACTCTGCTGGCGCCTGCCGCCGGATTCTGATTTTCAGAAGGTATCCGCGATCGGGAAAAGCAGAGATTTCTTCCGGATCATTCCGGCAAATTCCCCGCCGGTCCCTTCCTGCAGGCAGATCATGAGTTTGTTTTCATTGTGTCCGCCCTGGACCGGAACGAAGCCGCGGACCGGGTGGTCCGGATCAAGGGAATATGCTTCCAGCAGACGCTCCTTGCGGTAAAGGAACCAGGTGTTTTTTTCCAGCACCCATTCGTGTTCCGGCTCGGCAAAGAGTTCCAGCCAGGTCTCTTTGGACCGGATGCACTTGCCGTTGAAATGCTGTCCGTTCCGGTAGATTTTCCGGATCCGGCGGGCGATTTTATATTCTTCGCTTCCGGGGATCCCGAGTTTGCGGTGATCCAGACGGAATGCATTATGTTTGGGGAAATCCTCCGTTCGGATCTCCCGGAAACGGTCGGGTCCGTACAGCTGCCAGCCCTGCGAAAGATAAACGCCGGGCTTGTCGGTGTAAAGCGGCATGGCCGGACTGGTGTAACGGGTGCGGGTCCGGCAGTATTCCAAGGCGAATTTCTGGAGTTCACGCGCATAGCCGTGTCCGCGGAAATCCGGGTCGATCCCCACATCGGAAAGTCCGCCGCAGAGAATGGTTTTTCCATTGCATTCGAATTGGTAATCATGAATGCCGACCGTGCCGATCATCCGGCCGTCGATTTTTGCCGTGAAAAGTTTCAGGTCGTAGGGGAATGACCGCAGGCCGCGTTCCAGTCTCGGTTTCCAGAAATCCGGAAAACAGCGCACCAGCAGCGGCTCCAGTTCGTCAAAATGAGACAAGGGGAAACGTTTTATGGTCAATTTCATATTTCATGCTCCCTGGTCGATCCGGGCCAGTATTTCTTCGGCAATGGCTTTCCGGCCGAATTTCGCACGGCCCCAGGGTTTCATCCGGTTGGTCAGCACGATGACGAACCGCATGGTCCCGGGGTCGATCCAGAGTGTCTGGCCGGTCCAGCCGTTGTGGAAAATGGTTTCTCCGGACAGTCCGGCGGGGATCATGTCCGGCATCTTGTCCCAGCCGATCGAATGGGGATGTTTCAATTCCGGCGGATCGAAATCGGTGAAACTCAGCTGAAGGATCTCTGGCGGGAAGATGGAACCGTCGTTTTTCAGCATCATGCGGGCGAATTTTGCCAGGTCGGCGGCGGTGCTGAAAAGCCCGGCATTGCCGAACGGTCTCGGTGCGTAATGCCGCGCCCCCGGATCGGAAATGATCCCCGGATCGGCGTTGATCGTGCGGATGGTTCGGCCCCGGCCGCCTTCCATTGGCGCGGTCCAGTTCGTTTCGATCATTCCCAGCGGACGGAAAACCCGTTCCGATGCGATCTCCGCCAGTGAACGGCGGTAAAGTTTTTCCAGCAGGAAGCCGATCAGGATGTAGCTGGTGCAGGTATATTGATATTCGGTCCGCGGTTTCCGGAGGAATTCCACCGCCAGGATTTTCCGGTGCATCTCTTCCGGAGTGCCGGTGTTGCAGTAATTGATATTGACTCCGGAAATATGTAGCGCGAGTTCACGCACGGTTACGGATCCCTGCGTTTTTCCGTTGAACTCCGGCAGATAATCGGTGAATGGCCGGTCCAGTTCCAGCAGTCCGTCCGAAAGCGCCGCCAGCAGCACACTGTTGGTCCCGACCGCCTTGGTCACGCTGGCGAGGTCGAAGATGGTGTCCATGGACATGGGGACCTGGTTGATCCGGTCGGCGAAGCCCCGGGCGCAGGCGAAAAGATCCCGTTCCGGATCGCCGGCCAGCACGACCGCTCCATCGATCAGACCCTGCCGGATGAATGTGTCGACCGTTTTCATGGGATCAGGAATGGCGCAGACCGTTGATTTCGCTTACCACCGCAGCCGGATCGGCAATGCCGGCGATATTGATCTCCGTTCCCGCCGAGGCGGCGGTGCCGATAGCGATATCTCCGATCCCGAAGATCCGCTGCCAGATGCTCTGCACCAGATTCACCGCACGCATGTCTTTGATCCAGATTTCGTTTTGCTCCTTCGCGATCCAGCCTTTCCGGATAATGATCCGGTGCGTGGTCAATTCGTAACTCGTGCATTTGATGTCTATCAAAATATAGAGCAGAATGAACGGCCCGATCACGACCGGAAGCAGAATGATCCCCAGAATGATGCTCCAGAAATAATTCATCGCGCTGGGATGATAGACGTTGACGCGCCTTTCCGTTGACAGATCGTCCCGGTCGATTGCTTTCCGGTCTGCATTTCCCGCATCCGACGACAACGGCGCTCCGCATTTCGGACAGACCGCCGCCCGTTTGGAAATGAGCGCACAACAATCCGGACAGGGGTGCAGCCTGTCGTTTGACGCTTCAAAACTGTTTCCGCATTTCGGACATTTGACCGCTTGCCCGGCCAACTGACAGTCGACTTCATGCTGGCCGCCGCAATGAGGACATTTTACGTTCATGAGCATCATTTATTTCTTCTCCAGCCGGACCGCCAGATATTTCCGGTGTCCAAGGGTCCCGGAACATACCGTGACCACGCGGCGGCCATGGCGGGCGGCAATTCCGGTCACTTCGTCCATTTCCACTTCCCGGTCGCGGAAGATCAGCAGATCGTTTTTTTCTATCCGGTCCAGGCTTGGCTCCAGGAAATCCGCCGGAAACATGACCCGGTACATCCCGGCCAGCTCATTATCTTCGTAAAAGAAATAGCGGACATTCCGGCGCAGGGCAGGGGAAACATGCAGCAGAAATTTCAGGTCATCATGGTCCGGCTCGATTTCGAACAACCATACCCGGCGCGGACATTGTTTTTCCACTGCAGCGGCAAAATCCCGGGAATTTTCCCGGACCGCGATCAGCGGATTCAACGCAGTGATCAGCAGGATCCCGGCCATCAGCAGCGGACGGTACGGCATGAGTTCCCGGCGGCACCAGAATCGCGATGTACACAGCAGCAGTGCACAACAAAGATAATGGCACCACGGCTGCTGTTTGAACCCGGAAAGGATCGTTCCCGTCACGGCCATTGCCAGCAGCACCGCCATCCCGGCCGGCAGGGACAGCTTCTCCAGCCATGGGGCGGCAATACCATGGATTCGGCGCAGCCATCGCGCCGGTTTCCCGAAACTCCAGGCATACGCGGCAAGCAGACCCCACACCGGCATCAGCGGCGCCAGATACCGGATATGCACCCGGGACGGCAGGGTCAACAGCAGCAGCGGCAGCAGCAGGAACCCGATCCAGCCTGCGGCCGGCCGGCGTGCGATTTTCCGCCGGTGCAGGAATATCCCCAGCGACAGCAGTGTGATCGGGACCACCGTAAGATATGCGTCCATGAATATCGTTAAACCGGTCCTCCCTTGGGAGACCCGTTCCAGGAATTGGCTGTCTATCACCCAGTCCAGCAGTTTTTTGCCGCCGGTCAGCAGGATCAGGCCCCACGCCCCCGCGATCCCCGAGGCAAGCGCGAGCCCCGCGGCCGTCCCGGCGGTGAAGAATCTGATCCATTCCCGCTGTGCCAGCAGCATGCCGCAGATCCCTGCTCCCAGCAGGATCACCCCAAGCGGTCCGCGCAAAAAGAACATCAGCAACAGCAGCAGGAAAAATGAAAGGCAGAATATCCACCAGCGGCATTTTCGCTGATACAGATACAGCAGCGTCACTCCCCCGGCCATGATCGGTACATCGCTCCCGGTCCCCGTGAACAGACTGACAAATTCCGGAGTCACCAGCAGGAGCACGGCTGCTCCGGTACCGATGCCTCTGCGGATCTTTTCTCCGATGATCCAGACCATCATGACCGTATAGCTCCCCAGCAGGATCGCCGGCAGTGCAAGGGTGAACAGATTGATCACTGTCCCCCCCAGGGAAGTCAACCAGGCACAGCAGAGCCAGGTGGAGAAGTAATCGCAATATGGCACTCCGTTCAAGGTCGTAAACAAATGGAACCCATTTGTTGACAATTCTTCAACCATCAGAGCGAACCGGACATTCATCTGGGTGATTTCCGTTCCGATGCAGCCGATCGACAGCAGCAGTGTGCAGAAAATGAATATGAAAAGCGGGCGGAGCCGCGAGTGCGGATGGGCGCATTGCATTTTGTTCATTGCAAAAAGTTTCCTTTCCTGGAGATCCGATCCAAGATATGGATCTTGCCGGTTCAATCGAAACAATGCTTGGTAATATAACCCGAAAAACCGGAAAATCAACCAAAATCATGGTGTGTATTCTGATTTGAAAAATCTAAAAGTCTGCAGATCGCGAACGGTTTTGCTGGCTGGTTGGCCCCATATTTTATTTTTTTTGAAAAAATCGATTTTTTTTCTGTTTTTTTGATCAGACTGACATTAATTGTCACTTTTTTATGCTATATTATGGATCAAAAGGGCAAAAACCTCATAAAAAAAGGAGTTGAGGGATGAAAGAATTTACAGGGCTTTACCAAGTGTCGGAAACATTGACCTTTGAACTGAAACCGGTCGGCAAGACTGCTGTCATGCTGGATAAATCCGGACTTCTGCAGCAAGATGAAAGACGGGCGGAGGATTATCCCCGGGTGAAGGAGATCCTTGATGAGCGGCATAAGATCCTTCTGCAGCAGGTCCTTTCTTCCGTCGATCTGGACTGGGAACCTCTGGCAGACGCGATCCGTGCATTCCGGAATGATAAAGCGCAGAAAAAGAAGTTGGTGGACTGTCAGACCGACTTCCGGAAGAAAATCGTTCGTTTTTTTGATAAAAACAGCCTTTACGAAGAATTGGTCAAGGAAAGAACTCCGAGCAAACTGTTTAAGCGGCTTTCCGCTTCTGGCAATGCTGCAAAAGAGGTGGAAACCTTTAAGGCATTCGCCTGCTACTTTAAAGGCTATCAGGAAAACCGCAGCAACATTTATTCGCCGGAAGCACAGCAAACTTCTGCAATATATCGGGCTGTCGATGAGAATTTCACCAAGTTTCTTAATGCGGTCGAGATTTATGCGCAGTTCAAGGTAAAATTTCCGGATTTGGACGAGGAAATTAGAGAGAAAGCAGCGCCATTGCTCAAGAATGAGGAGCTTGCCGGGCTGCTGACGGTGAAAGCATACAACCGTTTCCTGCCTCAGAGCGGGATCGATCTTTTCAATGACATTGTCGGAGAGATCAATTACGCTGTCAATCATTACCGCCAGCAGCATCCGGAGATTCCCGCCCGGGAACTGCCTTTCCTGCCTGTGCTTTTCAAACAGATCCTCAGCGACCGGGAAAAAACTTTTTCCGCTATGGGCTTTCAAAAGGACGAAGAGTTATATCTGGCTTTGAAAAATTTCATTGACCATACTGTCTGCGGAGATTTCCCCGGGAAACAGCAGGAGAATCTTTTTGTCGCACTCCAATCGGTTTTGGAGAGCATTTCCAAGGAGAAAGATCTGTTCGTCAGTGCCAGAGAACTTGGCTTCATTTCGCAAAAGACGACCGGCCGGTGGGATTCATTCAGTGAGGCAATGATTCTTTATGCCGAAGAAAAGTTCAAAACAAAGACCCGGCGTGAAGAATATTGCAAAAAGGACATTTTCTCCTTCAGCGAAATTTCCGCTTGGAATGTCTGTTCCTGCGCTGAAGAGGAAGAGGCTTCTCCCGTTGATTTCACCGGAGTATGGCATGGGGAATATGCCAAAGGTCTTTTTGCCCGTGAGCAGGAACTGCGTTCCCGTATTTACCCGGTTTTGGACCATAAAGGGGCGCCCCCGCTGCGCGAACGTCAGAAGGATGTGGAGGTCATCAAGGAATATCTCGACACAGTTAAGGATATGGTCCATTTGCTCAAACCGCTTCATGTCGGCATTGTAAACGACGGCGACCTGAACCTGCTCGGACAGTTGAACTCATTCTATGAGCACTTTGAAAAGATCATACCCCTTTACAACCATGTCCGCAACTATATCCTGCGGAAACCCGAAGATGCGGCGAAAATCAAGCTTATGTTTAACCGCCCGACTCTGGCTGATGGATGGGACAGCAACAAGGAAAGAGATAACCTTGCTGTCATATTACGCAATGGAGATTCTTTTTATCTGGGGATAGTGAATCCGGCAAGCAGGGTCGATTTTTGGGGGAAAACTGATTGCACCGGTCCGATGTGGCAGAAGATGAATTACAAATTGCTTCCCGGACCGAATAAAATGCTGCCGAAAGTGTTTTTCTCGCAGAAAAACATTGATTTTTTCGCTCCTTCAAAAATGCTTATAAAGAAATATCAGGCAGGATCTCATAAGAAAGGAGATAATTTTGATATCAAATTCTGTCATGAACTGATCGATTTTTTCAAAAGTTCCTTAGCGAAACATGAAGACTGGATGAAATTCGGTTTCAAGTTCAGTCCGACTACTGGAAGGCGTTGTTTGATCCGGAAAACCTGTCCGATGTGGTATTGAAACTGAACGGAGAAGCCGAATTGTTCTTGCGCAAGCCCGTGATCAAGAAAAAAGTTACCCATGCGGCCGGAGAAAAGCTGGTGAACCGGACGATCGTTACCGGGATAAAGGACGGTCAGGCTTTGCGTACCGCCATTCCCGAACAGATCCATGGCGAGATTTACCGCATGGCCAATGGCAAACTGGCGGAATCGGATCTGAGCGAAGAGACGCGTGTTTTTCTGGAAAGTCACAGGCTTCTCTTCTGGAAGAAGGGAATGCCTTTTGAGGAGACATTGCAGCGCACCGTGGTCAAGGATGCACCTTTCGACCTGGTCAAAGACCGGCGCTATGCGAAAGACATGTATTCATTTCATGTTCCCATAACCATCAATTTCAAGTCGCCGGATAAAGTCGCCAAGTTCAATGACAAGGTCCTGGAATATCTCCGGAACAATCCGGAAATCAAGATCATCGGTCTGGACCGAGGCGAACGCAACCTCATCTATCTTGTCCTCATGGACCAGCAGGGGCGGATCCTTGAGCAGCGGAGCCTCAACCTGATCGGCGGGGTGGATTATCGCGGCAAACTGGACAACCGGGAAAAGGAACGTGACCTCGCCAGAAAGAGCTGGAGCGCTATCGGGAAGATCAAAGACTTGAAAGCAGGATACCTTTCCGGTGTCGTTTACGAGATCGCACGGATGATGGTTGAAAACCATGCGATCGTGGTCATGGAAGACCTGAACCTGGGATTCAAGCGGGGACGTATGAAGATCGAAAAGCAGATTTACCAGAAATTTGAAAAGGCCTTGATAGACAAACTGAATTATCTGGTTTTTAAAAATATTTCTTCCCTGCGGACGCCGGGCGGAGTGCTGGCCGGTTATCAGTTGACCGAAAAATTCGAAAGTTTTTCAAAATTGGGGCGCCAGTGCGGATTCCTTTTCTATGTGCCTGCGGGGTATACCTCGAAGATCGATCCCGCGACCGGCTTTGTCAATCTTTTCAACCTTCGCGAGTGCACGAATGCCGGATCGATCCGGGATTTCTTTGCCAAATTCGACGCCATTCGGTTTGAGGCCCGGCATGATGCGTTCGCTTTTGAATTCGATTACAGAAAATTCAAGACCGCGCAAAAGGATTTCAGGAATCAGTGGACCATCTACTCTATTCAGGACGGATGGCAGAATGAAAAAGACCGGACCAGCGGTCGTTTCCAAGCTGTTTCCCATAAGCCGACAGAAGAAATCAAATCGGCACTGGCCGAAGCCGGAGTTTCCCTGACTGATGGTTTTGATCTGCGGGCGTTCCTGATGGCGGTCCCTGTGACCAAAGCGTCGGCATCACTTTTCCGGACGGTATTTTACGCATTCAAACTCAGTGTTTCCTTGCGGCACAGCACGAAGGATATTGATAAAATCGTTTCCCCGGTTGCCAACGGGGAAGGCAGATCCTTCGATTCTTCCTGCAGGCACGACTTGTCGCTGCCGGAAAATGCCGATGCCAATGGTGCCTATCATATCGCATTGAAAGGCCTGTATCTGCTTCGGCAGAATGACAAGGGCGATAAGATGAATGTTTCCAACGAAGAATGGCTGAAATTTGTCCAGAAACGCTGCAACTCTGGTTTATGACATGACAGGGGAAACGGGCAGAAAATGGAAGCGTATTTGATGATAACTCAACTCAATGACTTCATTTTCTGCCCGCGTTCCATTTTCTTCAGCGGCATCTATCATGGCAGTGTTGAAGATTCTTTGTTTCATCAAACTCCCCAGACGACCGGTCAGGCTCACCATCAGGCAGTCGATGATAACCGGTATTCCTCCCGGAATAATATTATAACCGGAATGACCGTTTATTCGGAAAAATACCGGCTTCTGGGCCGGATCGATATCTTTGATTCCCGGTCAGGTCTCCTGACCGAAAGAAAATACAGCATCTCCGCCGTATACCCGGGATTCCGCTACCAGTTGTATGCTCAGTATTTTGCTCTTTCGGAAGCAGGGTTTACTGTGAAATCGATGCGCCTTCATTCTGTCAAGGATAATAAGATTTATCCTGTCTCCCTGCCGGGAACTGATGAGAGAGTTGAATTTGAAAATGTCATTCATGAAATAAGAAATTTCAGCCTCGATGCTCCATTTCAGGCTGACCCAAACAAATGCGGCCATTGCATTTACGCTCCCCTGTGTGATGCAGATCCCCGCCCCGCGGAGTAATATCATGCTTTCCATGCCGGATTTCAAATACAAACAGGTCGCCGTCCATATCGCAGGCGGGAACAGGGAAAAATTGAAATTCAGGGCAGATAACATCCTTATTGAAGATGGAAACGGGAAAATCATTTTTCAGCACTCATGCCATCGGCTTTTTGCGCTTTTTATCATTGGCGAAACGACTTTGACCACTCCTGTGATTTGTCACGCGGTGAGATTCGGGTTCCCGATCATCATCATGGACAGAAATATGAAAGTCGTCGCCCGTATCAATTCCGGTGCCGAGGGAAATACTCTGCTTCGCCGCAAGCAGTACCTCATGGATGAAAAACAACGGCTTGACATCGCTAAAAAAATGATCAAACTGAAGATTGAAAATCAGAAGATCCTCCTTTCGCAACTCAGATATATTTCCGAAGAAGACAGGCGTATACGGGTTGAACTGGGAAAAGTCGATGTCAATGACGCAACAAACGGCAATGAACTCATGGGCATTGAAGGTTATGCCAGCCGTTTGTTTTTTTCCGCCTATTTCCGGCCTATGAAATGGCTGCGGAGAGAACCACGCTGCCGTCGGGATATCTACAATCTGCTGTTGGATATCGGTTACACCTACCTGTTCAATTTCGTTGAGGCAATGCTTGCTTTGTACGGATTCGATTTGTACTGCGGGGTCCTGCATACTTTCTTCTATCAGCGTAAATCCCTTGTCTGTGATTTCGTTGAACCTTTCCGCTGTATCATCGACAGACGCCTGCGGAAGGCGTATAACCTGGGCCAAATCCACCCGGAGGATTTCTTTTTCCGTGACCATAAGTACAACCTCGCGTGGGCGGATCAGGATAAATATATCCGTTTGTTTATGAAGGATATTTTAGTGGAAAAAGAGAAAATCTTCAAATTTTGTCAGAGTTGTTACCGGTGGTTCATGAAGTCTGAATCTGGTGCTGCTCATTTCCCGGAATATAAAATAATCGATGATGGCGAAGAATGATCTGATTCTGGAACTGTGTGCATGCTCATAACTTTGTCTGTCATATTTGTTTTGCGATCTGTCAATTACTCGGAGGATTCAGATGTTTTTAGTGATCTACGATATCGAATCAGATAAATTGAGAACCAGATTTTCTGATTTCCTCAAGCGATACGGCAGGAGAATTCAGTATTCGGTTTTTGAAATTGCCAATAGTCCTAGAGTCTTGGATAATATCCGGATCAAGATCAAGCATGATTACGAGAAAAAATTTTCCCAGAGCGACAGCGTTTTGATCATCAATGTTCCTGATAATGCTGTCACAGACCGGTTCGGTTATGCTAAAAATGAAGAGACAGATCTGCTGATTTTTTAGAATTTCAGCCCGGATGACCGACGCGACTGACAAAAGTCCCGATCGAGATTTTTTTGGATGATCGCAAAAGAGGCAATTATGACTTTTCCCGCCGTGCCGATAACCCTTTTCTGCAAACCCTGCTCTGAATTTATTGTTTTTTTACATGACTGTCTCTTGCAAATCTGAAAAATGATGCTAAATTAAGTTCAATTTCTCATGGATAGTGTCCATGAGACTTCAAAATTTCTACTGTTTGTAGATTTTTCGGCGGCACGCAATGGGCGACGTCCATGAGACTTCAAAATTTCTACTGTTTGTAGATTCAGGCTTCATTCGAGGTAACCACTCGTCCATGAGACTTCAAAATTTCTACTGTTTGTAGATAACACGGCGCACGGAAAAGGCTCAATGTCCATGAGACTTCAAAATTTCTACTGTTTGTAGATATGTATTTTGTCAGTCATTGGTGGCAGGTCCATGAGACTTCAAAATTTCTACTGTTTGTAGATTGATGTTTTTCGCGTTGTATCTGATGTCCATGAGACTTCAAAATTTCTACTGTTTGTAGATCGGAAATCGAGCTCGATGTCCCGGTGTCCATGAGACTTCAAAATTTCTACTGTTTGTAGATAATGGTTATATATCTTCCGTGCGAGGTCCATGAGACTTCAAAATTTCTACTGTTTGTAGATAACAGAAATCATCACCAACCGGATTGTCCATGAGACTTCAAAATTTCTACTGTTTGTAGATCACACGAATCGACAAAATGACGAAAGGTCCATGAGACTTCAAAATTTCTACTGTTTGTAGATCGGCGCCAGTGCCACCGAATTCGGATGTCCATGAGACTTCAAAATTTCTACTGTTTGTAGATATGGCTGCGTAAACGGCGATAGCGGCGTCCATGAGACTTCAAAATTTCTACTGTTTGTAGATATAATTGCCATCAGAAGGAGATAATAAGTCCATGAGACTTCAAAATTTCTACTGTTTGTAGATCGTAATGGTATCCGCATTTCTGAAGGAGTCCATGAGACTTCAAAATTTCTACTGTTTGTAGATCACCATCAGGAAGGAAACAACCGTTTGTCCATGAGACTTCAAAATTTCTACTGTTTGTAGATCGGAGCCGGTTTCGCTTTCAGGGTTTGTCCATGAGACTTCAAAATTTCTACTGTTTGTAGATTATTCCACCGTGTCACAGCTGCAAAGTCCATGAGACTTCAAAATTTCTACTGTTTGTAGATTTCGCCCAATAACGATTTTCTTTACCCAGCAGCAGAAATGTCCATGAGACTTCAAAATTTCTACTGTTTGTAGATTTCGCCCAATAACCCTCTGATAGAGAGTCCATGAGACTTCAAAATTTCTACTGTTTGTAGATAAAAAAGTTACTCCATATGATATAAGTCCATGAGACTTCAAAATTTCTACTGTTTGTAGATGGTTAAATTTCAACCAGTAAAGAAAGGTCCATGAGACTTCAAAATTTCTACTGTTTGTAGATCGCCCTTTTCTATGGATTCTGAGGCGGTCCATGAGACTTCAAAATTTCTACTGTTTGTAGATGATATGATTTCCCTGATAAAGAGTTGAGTCCATGAGACTTCAAAATTTCTACTGTTTGTAGATACAACGTGCCGGTTTATCCCCAGTTCCGTCCATGAGACTTCAAAATTTCTACTGTTTGTAGATCTCTTGATTCTTCTTCTTCTGGTCCTTGTCCATGAGACTTCAAAATTTCTACTGTTTGTAGATTGAAGTCTTAGCTTTCCTTCTGTGATCGTCCATGAGACTTCAAAATTTCTACTGTTTGTAGATACAACGTGCCGGTTTATCCCCAGTTCCGTCCATGAGACTTCAAAATTTCTACTGTTTGTAGATAGGAATGCCTGATTAACATTGAATTGGGTCCATGAGACTTCAAAATTTCTACTGTTTGTAGATTGAGTAGTAGGAGGAAGAAAAGACAAGTCCATGAGACTTCAAAATTTCTACTGTTTGTAGATCGCCGTTTTCGATGGATTCTGAAGCGAGGTCCATGAGACTTCAAAATTTCTACTGTTTGTAGATGCACGAGCTTCTCCGCGAACTCGCGGTCCATGAGACTTCAAAATTTCTACTGTTTGTAGATATTTTCGCTCATGTTATGCTCCTTTTGGTCCATGAGACTTCAAAATTTCTACTGTTTGTAGATTCCGCGGCAACTGCGGCTAACATTAGTCCATGAGACTTCAAAATTTCTACTGTTTGTAGATGAGCGTGGACGAGCTGAACCTGATCAAGTCCATGAGACTTCAAAATTTCTACTGTTTGTAGATAATGCCTCTCTTCAGGAAAAAGCAGATGTCCATGAGACTTCAAAATTTCTACTGTTTGTAGATGATCGGTGCACGTTTTTGGTTTTTTCGTCCATGAGACTTCAAAATTTCTACTGTTTGTAGATTAACTTCATCCTGCCAAGCACCAGCAGTCCATGAGACTTCAAAATTTCTACTGTTTGTAGATAGCGCGGCAATGCGGACCTGTTTTGAGTCCATGAGACTTCAAAATTTCTACTGTTCGCAGCGTGCTTTTAACTTTACAACGCACATATACTCCGATGCCGCCGTCCCGCTGCTTGATTTCCGTTGGAAATGATGTATATTAAGCAAAGGCGGCCATCAGCAAAGCTCCCGCAGGGAATGCTTCCGGTCCGGATCCTGGCGGATCCCGGAAAGCAAGGCGGTATTTTTTGCGGAGCCGTTCAAACATTAATTTCTCCTGCAAGGAAGGATCTCGTGAATAATGGCGTTCCGGATCGCGGCATCATCCTTGCCGCAGACAAACTGGCTTTGCTTCACGCTGTTCAACGGGAAAGGTTGGTTTTGGAAAAATGACTGTTCGGCCAAGAATCAGATTTACACAGTTTTCTCTCTTCAGTGTCCTTCTCAGCGGACGCTACGACGGGGTCATCCGCATTTCCGAACTGAAAAAATACGGCAATATGTCCATCGCGACCATGGACCGGCTGGACGGCGAGATGCAGATGATCGACGGAGTGGTCTATCAGGCGTGTGCCGACGGACATGTTTATCAGCCGGGGGATGACGCGACCATTCCCTTCGGAACGGCCGCAGAATTTCATGACACGCAAAGCGTGCGGCTCGCCGACCTTCCGAGTTACGAACTTTTTGAGGAATATATGGCGAAATGCTGCCCTCAGGAAAACATGCCGCTTGCGATCCATATCACCGGGAATTTCCGCCGCATGAAAGTCCGCACGGTCGGCCGTCAGGAGCGGGACGGACTCGGCCTGGCGGATGCGGCGAAAAACGAAGCGGTCTTCGATCTGAGCGACTGTTCCGGCGATCTGGTGGGATTTCGGCTTCCGGGATATGTCAGCGGGGTCAATGCGCCCGGCTGGCACCTCCATTTCGTGGATACGGCGCGCCGTCACGGCGGTCATGTGGTCAATTTTTCCTTGTTTGAGGGGATTTTGCGTTACTGTCAAGCGGATGATTTTCAGATCTGTCTGCCCGCTCCGGAAGTGCTTTCCGGACTTGATCTGAGCAGAGACTGGAGCAAAGAACTGAAACGGGCGGAAGCGGAGCGATGAGTTTGATTTGAAAAAGGACCTGGTTTCCGGTAAAATGAAAGAGGTTGAGCGGCTGCTATGAAAAAACTTGATTTGTCGGGCCGCAGGATGGGTAAGATCCTGTGTGGCGTTGGTCTGATCGCAATCTGTCTGATGTTTTCCGGATGTGCGACGGACCATGCCGCCTGGCGGGAATATAAACTGTATTGCGGGATGTCTTCGCGGAACGGAGAAGTTTCGGAAGAAGCGTGGAAACGGTTCTGCGACCAATACGTTTCGACGGCATTCCCCGACGGATATACCGTGCTGGATGCCACCGGATACTGGCGGTCCGCGCCGGACACCACAGCGCGGGAACGCTCGAGGATCATCCTGATCGTTGCCCCTGCCGATGCCAGGGAAAAAGTGCTGTCGATCGCCAGACGATACCGGGAACAATTCAATCAGGGATCCGTTCTGGTTTCCTGTTCGGATACCGAGGCTGATTTCGTTCAGACGGAAAAATAACGGCAATGGAGATAATGGAGATGAAGAATAAATTTTATTTTATGGCGGCAGTGTTTGCCGCGGCTTTCCTGCTCGCCGGATGTGCCGGAACCGGGAGTCTGGTTCTGAAAACGGAAAATCTCTTCCGGGATGAAATTTCCCCTGATCCGGCCCGTTTGCCCAATCTGGATGCCCTGATTTTCAAAAGCGGGGGATCGGAGATTTACGGTCAAGTGTTGAAACCCGACCGTTCGTATGGGGAAAACCGTCCGTGCGTCCTGTTCTTCCACGGATTTGCCGGGTTCACGCGGTTCGACGATATCGGACAGGCACTGTGCCGCGCGGGCTGTGTGGTGCTGATCGTCCACCATCGCGGCGCCTGGGGCAGCCAGGGGAAATACTCCGTCTCCAATTGCGTCGGGGACGCGGTCGATCTGATCCGGTATGTCAGGAGCGCCGCATTCCGGAACAAATATCATACGGACGCCGGATCCGTTTACCTGGTCGGCCACAGCATGGGCGGCAATACGGTGCTCAATGCCGCGGTCCGCTCCCCGGGAGTCCGGGGCATCATCATGCTGGCCCCATGCGACATCGGAACGATGGTCCTGAAAACATCGAAAGCGAAAATGCGGACTTTCTTAGAAGAAAACGGATTGGGCGTCCTGAGAACGGACGGTTTCGAGGCAGTGTATGACGACCTTGTCGATCATGCGGCCGATTACGCGTTCCCGCATGCGGCAGGACAGTTGCAAAACACCTCTCTGCTCCTGATCACCGGCGAACTGGACAGCTGTATTTCCAATGACATGCTGAAGGTGTTTTATGAAGCCGCCGGGAAGAACCGGAAACTGCCGCTGTGCCAGCATAAGAATTACAGGACCGAACACGGCCTGATGGGAAGCCGGGTCCGGATCACCTGCGATATAGCGGATTTCATTCTCCGGACCGCCAGATAAAGCTTATGCGGCCTCCGAACTGCGTTCGGGTCACGCCGCCATACCGCTTCTCCGGCAGACCAGCGTTCCGTATTTTTCCGTCTCTCATAACCGAATCGGAACGCCGTTGACAGTCAAAATTCCATCTTTCCGGATGATTTCCGGTTTTTCCGGAGCGATCACGGTGATGTTCACGGCGTTTTTCACTTTCTCCCGCGGACCGGTCGTCAGCGCGAAATTATTTCCGCGATCCGCTTTTTTCTGATAATTTTCCTGTTTGCGGATTTCATAATCAACCTTGGTCACCGTGTATCCTCGCTTCACCGAAAGCGGCTGCGAACACCACAGATAAAGTTCGGCTTTCGGATGGGTATAGCGGATAAAACCGCCCGTGAGTTTTTTCAATCCGGATTTATGGTCAAGATCATTCAAATGAAGGTCAGTGCCGACAGAGGAGTTGCTAATGCCATCATCATGTTGCTGGTGTAGACAAGCGCACCGGCGGGAAAGTCCTGATCCGGGCACGGTACCCGTCCATCTCTGTCATCCAGGTAAAAGACATTTGGAAACTCCTGTCTGTTTTTTATCCGTCTGTCTTTAACGGAAAAATCTCTTAATCTTTCAGTTTGATTTTCACTTTTCCTTTTCAGAAAAGTTTAACGTGTTATGCTTTGGACGTTATCAGCATGGATCCCCGGACTTCATGATGAAACGGTTCGCACGAATTCGGGCAGCCATAGATTTATTTTCCCCGGATCGACTTGATGTAGTCTTTGATGGCGTTCGTCCTTTGGCACTTTTGACTAATTTGTTATCATGATAGAGCTGATAAAGAATGAACTTGTCCGCGGCGGGCTGACCGTCCTCCAGCAGTTTTACCGTGAAGACGATCTTGTCGCCAGCCTTGTAGATGGAGTCGTCCTTGTTTGACGAACATTCGAATTGGAGCATCCCAGCGAAGAGGTTCAGCACACTCAGCGCCACAATAGTCGTAAAAAGCTGTTTCATATTCATCTATCCTTCTTGCATAGTAAATTTCCACACCGGAGCTTTTCTCTCATGACGCTGTTATGCTTTGGACGTTATCAACATGGGTTCCCTGACTTTTCCACGTCCTCCATCCATACGGTTTTGCCGTCGAAAGTGATCGAGGTCGTTTTCGAACTGATTCAGAAGATGCAGCGTCAAACCAATCCGGTTCAGCGGTCGATCCAAAGGTCGGCGGGAACCGTATCCTTCATCCGGATGACCTTGTCTTCCTTGATGGAGTTGAATACCGCGTCTCCGATGGCGATGGACCGCAGGGCATCCTGCGTATCCGCCAGGATCTTGTATTTCCGGAGCGAGTCTTCTCCCAGGAAAATATCTTCCAGAATCATGGGATCTCCGCCGCCGTGCCCGCCGTTTCCGTCCTTGATCCAGATCCTCTCTTTGGAGTCGAAGATCGGATAATAATCGATGTACCTCCGGGTTGCAGCCTCCGGCATGGGGAAAGAGACCTTACCCACACCGCCCCACTGTTCGGTTTCCAGCCGTCCGCGCGTTCCGTTGATAGCCAAACGGTATCCCTCCCACGGGGTGGAGAAGTTGGCGGAATAGTTGAGGAGAACGCCGTTCTTGTAGCGGACGTTGACCACATAGGTATCCTGGATGTTGATCTCGGAATCGAAGATGCACATGTCAGGCGAGTAAATGGACCGCGAATAGAGCCGTCCGGGACGCCCCAGGTCGAAGGAGTCCAAGTGGTCGTCCTGCACATGCTGGCTTTGCGTGCGGGTCTTCCATCTCGCAAAATAAGCGCAGTTCCTCCATTCCTCGCAGGTGGAACAGTGCCGTCCGTCTTTCCGGGAGGGATTGAACTCGCCATCGGGGCCGAAGTGATTCAATGCGCCGAAGGCATGGACTGTGTCGGGGATCCCGTCGATCCACCAGTTGACCAGGTCGAAGTGGTGACTGGACTTATGGATGGAAAGACTGCCGGAATTTTCGCGCAACCGGTTCCAGCGGTTGAAGTAACTGGAGCCGTGCCTGATGTCGATGTACCAGTTGAGGTCCACATGAGTGACCCGCCCGATACGCTTTTCCAGCAGAAGTTCCCTCAGTTTCCGGTGAACCGGAGCATACCGGTAATTGAAAGTGCAGATGACTTTCCCTTTGGACTTTTTCTCGGCCTGGCAGACCTTGACCACATCCTCGATATTGGTACACATGGGTTTTTCGCTGATTACATCGAGATCGTGCTCCAGACCCTTGAGGATATAGTCCACATGGAAGCAGTCTTTGCACACGACAAGGAGGGCATCCGGCTTGGTATCTTCGATCATTTTTTCGACCTGATCGGGCATGTATTCCGGAAGATCTCTGGTTTCCGGGACCTGTTCCTTGCAGATCTTGAAGCGAAGCGGGTCGATATCCAGAAGACCGACCACCTTGGCGGTGCCGGAGAAATCGCTGACGATCGGCTTGATGAACATTCCGATGGCTCGTGCGGAAACTCCGCATACGGCAAAGCGTTTGATTTTTGACATTTTTTTATCTCCTATGATAATTTTTCACTCCGATTCGGAGTTTTCTTTAACTGGCAAAACGAATCAGCTGCAGCCAATCGAAACAGGCGATCCCGTGTCCCTGACTGCGCCGATAATACCCCAGATCCGGACCAATGGCGGAAGTGTCGAAATCAGCAGGGAAAGGAACATCGGGGAAAGCTGCCTTACCGCAGATTTCCCACGCAGGTGAAGCTGCTTTGCAAGCCAGATATTCGCCTTCCGTGTCAAACCATGGATTGTCAAATCCGGCTATCAGCAGTTTTCTCGGTGCGACTGCCGCCAGCAGCAGATGCTGGTCAAAAGTCAGCAGTTGAGCCGGATTTATTGCGTATTTGTCGTACGCCCTGCAGTACCAGTGCCGGAACCCGCGAATTTCGGTACCGATATTTTCTCCGAAATCCCGTTTGGCCAAAGTGGCTCCTCCTCCGCCGCATTGCACAGGAACGCAAATGCTGAAGCGTTCGTCCCTCGCTGCTGCGAGCAAAGCAGCCTTCCCGAGCCGGGAACAACCGGTCACGACATTGTGTTTTGCATCGAGTTGAGGAATGGACTCCGCCAGGTCAAGCGCGCGGGAAAGGGCCCATGCCCAGGCTCCCAGCGAAGTAATATTATCCGTGCGGGATTCGTCCCGCTTACCCCAGAGCTCGAAGATTTTTGTATAGGCAAAGGGTTCCTGGCGGAAACGCTCTTCCTGTTCGCAGGATGAGGGATCGGGCGAAACCTGGCAGTAACACGCGCTGATGACGGCAAACCCCGCACTTAAAAGCATTCCGATCGGAAGAACGCTGTTTTTGTTTGGATCGCACATAACTCCGCGTGTCCCGGGTACCTGGTGATCTTCCGCTGAACCATACCACAGATCGTCGGGAATGATCACTTCCTCATCCGGGATCAGTTCGTGGTTTCCTCGGAAATGGAGAAAAAGGATCGGCTTTGCTTTTTGTCTGGCAAAACGGGGACGGAGGACCAGAAAATCCAGAAACGGACCGCTTTTGTCCGGCTTGAACCACATCCGATACTGGGAGCGGACTGCAAATCCGGCCAGTGCCTCTTCCTTTTCCTCCACGAGTTCGAGTTTAACACATTCCGGCGGAGGCGGTTCCTGCCCATACATTTCTCTGGCAAAGATTTCCAGAATTTCCTTCCGCCGCTGCTGCCATTGATGGGGCGAGGCGACTTTTTCCCCGGAAAGGAAAGTAAGGGGATCTTCCAGTGTATATGGGGCGATCTTCGCCGGATCGTAATTTGGAGAATCGTAATCTGGCCGGATTGGCTTTACCGGAACATTTCCAACCATTTCCTGCCTCATTTTCGAATCATCAGCTATCCCCATGGAAGATTTCTCCTTTCATTATCATGCCGCACAACCGGTGTCTTTACCGATCTGAGCCGGGAAAAATCACCGTTATCGGCTGTCCGCAATAGGTCCCGGAAGGCAGCTGGATCTTGTGATCTTTTCCATTCCAGTTGAGTGTAATGGAATCCCGTTTCGGATCCTGCTCCGGATCGCTGACCGTCACCCGGATCTTTCCATCCTGGGTTTTCCGCAGCAGCACGACCGCCGGAGCATCGACTTTCAGGCCGCCGGCCTCGCCGGGCTTGAAGAAGACCGCCGCCAGCGTGCCGGAACGTTTCTCCCGGACGACATGCGCATCGGAAGTCGCCGACACGATTTCGAACGAAGGTTTTTCCGCCCGCTTTTTCAGCGTGGCGAAATCGGGGCAGTGGAGATCCACCGCGTAGGCGTATGAGGCATTT
>Ga0256405_10001742_pt1 | contig 56408 bp, 53 predicted proteins | sample RumenRJG_02DNA_FD_189096 | JGI IMG/M metagenome (GOLD analysis project Ga0256405, IMG submission 189096) | Bovine rumen microbial communities from Lethbridge, Alberta, Canada - RJG_02 | ecosystem: Host-associated > Mammals > Digestive system > Stomach > Rumen | place: Canada: Alberta... | reverse complement strand
CAGTCCGGGCTTTACAGATTTTGTCGTGCTGGCATCGGGCGTGGTTGAGATTGCCCTCGGCCTTGGCATGTTGTTCCTCTGGAAAAAGAAAGCACTCGTCGGTGCGCTGCTCGCACTCTTCTATGTCGCCATCTTCCCAGGCAACATCAACCAGTATGTCAACCACATCTCTGCCTTTGGTCTTGATACAGACCAGGCACGTCTCATCCGGCTTTTCTTCCAGCCCGTCCTTATCTTCCTTGCTCTCTGGAGCACAGGAGGCTGGCAACAGCTGAAGGAATGGTGGCAGTGGTGCTGCAAAAGGAATGTGTCATAAAAACGTTTCGTACAACGAGTACAAATGAGCAACGAACAAGAGCTGGTATTGCACAAGAAGTCATTCCGGCAACTGACTACGGATGAACTGTACGAACTGCTGAGAGTGCGTAGCGAGGTGTTCGTGGTGGAGCAGAACTGTGTCTATCAGGATTTGGACGGCATTCCTCACATCAAAATGACTTGGAGGAAATGATTGTTTAACCGAGTTTAAATTCTGTGCATAAAATTAATAGAACTTCCGTAAAAAGGGTTGATATATCCGTAAATCGTGTAGTCATTATTTGACGGAAACGTCGTACCTTTGCAAAGTCAAAAATAGATGAAAGATGAAAAAGAAACTATTCCTTATGTTGTTCGCCCTTGTACTATCCATTACGGCTGTGGCACAAGAAGTAGCAACCCCAGTAAACTACAAAACCATGATTGTACGATTAGCCGAAATTGAGGTATATCCAGAGCATTTGCAGGAATACCTGAAGTTTGCCAACGAGGTGGACCGACTGAGTGTGGAGCGCGAGCCGGGCGTCGTCTGCCTCTTCCCGATGCAGAGTGCAGAGGATTCCACGCAGATTCGCATCCTCGAAATCTATGCCTCTGAGGAAGCCTATCAGAGTCATATCAAAACGGAGCACTTCCTAAAGTACAAGCAGGGCACGCTCCACATGGTGAAGAGCCTGAAGCTACCCACCATGAAACCCCTCGACCCAGAGACGATGAAACTGATATTCAACAAAATGACTACTGCATCGAGTGCTCTACCGACGGAGTGACGTTCAGGCAGATGCGCATCTGCCACATGTATGCCGGCGGCGATGAAATCAGTTTCGGTATATAACTGACGCTTGCTACCGAAGGGACAAATGTTTCATCGGGTGACCTCCCCAATGGCTATCGCCTACACAGCGGAAACCAAGAGTAGTATAGAACGCTTCGCCCGACGTATTATCACAATCTACCAAGAGTCCGACACATGGAAGATGCATTGCATCAGCCTTTTCTTTAGTAGCCAACACTAATTTCTTGGCAATTCCCTGACGGCGATACGCTGGAAGAACAGCCAGAGAATCAAGGTATAGTTCTCCTGCCTGAGTCTCATCATCCATGCCGGAATGGTCTTTGCCGATATACTCTTTAGCTGCTTGGATAAAAGCCCGGCGCAGTTCATGCAGACAGCCGCCATCATAGCTGACGGAAATGCCAACAACCCTGTCGGAAACCATCGCTACCAGCGTGTTCTTGTAACTATATTGCGAAACTTCAGCTTCAACCAACGCAGTCATCATCCTGCGGAAGTTCTCCAATCCATAGCCCTCGCCACAGAAATACTGACAGCAATCGTCTGTCATTGCCATCATAATAAGGCTTGCTATCTCTGCCGCCTGATTCTTTGTTGCTTCTCGTATTTCTATCATATCAAACTGTCATGTCACGACCTCCTTATAATAGGGTAGTAACTATATGCATGACGCAAAGCATCTTCTGAATTCACTCTCAAAATTTGGGGTCAGTATGCCCTTTCCTATTGCCTCGCGTATCTCTTGCATGGTCCAGAAACGGCCACCGTCCAGTTCTTCCGCAGAAGGGCGTATCTCACTGTTGCAGATTGCTCGGTTCACATAAACCAGTTCGCGCTCGCGTGTGCTCTCAAACACATACATGTCAACGAACTCCGGTACAAAGTCAGTGAGGCCTAATTCCTCACTGGCTTCACGACGCAAAGCCTCCTCAGGAGTCTCACCATACGCAACGTGCCCTCCAACAGCCGTATCCCATTTCCCAGGCTGAATGTCCTTCCATTCAGGACGTTTTTGCAGATAGACGTCGCCATTGGAATTGAACACATGGAGATGCACGACGGGATGCAGCAGTTTAGTGCCTCCATGACACTCGCCACGCGTTGCTGAACCAGTCACTTCGCCGTGCTCATTCACTATCGGGAATATCTCATTCAGGTTATCCATGCACGCAAAGATAGTTCTTTTTTGCTGAATATCAAAATGTTTTGCTTTTTTTCATAGTATTGCAACAACAATTCGGCTTTTTTGAGGTAAAACATTCTCCGTTCTGACATAAATTGACTACTTTTGCAAATGAAACATCAAATAAGACTTATGGAAAAAACGAGCGATACCTACCAAAATCCTTTAGAAGAATGCAATAGGGTTCAAAAGATTTTCGTAACTTTGCAGCCAGAATGAGACGGACTCTGATAACAGCAAGGATATTAACGGCTATTTGCGCCGTGTGCCTGACGGTTCTGCTAAACTGGCAGAACCGTTGTGGCACGACTGCCGAAGGGACCTATCAGCATCGCGAATCGTCCGTTCTGACTCCACAACATCAGCATTATCAAGAAGCCACACTGACAGATGCCTCACAGATTTACCGCATTTGCAGTTCCCGCCCCCAGCGCATCCTTCCTACTCAAGGAGCAAAGACGGAAAGGAACTTCACGCCGTTTGGCGGTCTTGCCATCCGGCATCATAATGTAAAACCCCTATATTCCTACTACGACAGCAGATGCCGTTTGGAAACGGCTCCCTTCTGTCTGTCAGCCTCATGCGACTATTACGTCATCGCACTGAGGCACATCATCCGTTGACATAGTTTCTGTTATCACAGGGACACACTTTTTATTCACATTATTAACATAATACATAACAACAACTATGTCAAGTATCAAAAACTTGGAGATGGCTGCTGCTCTCTCCACATATCAACATATCGAGATCAAGAAATCACTGTTTTCAACCAAGGCTATCTATACACCTACACAGAGTCAGGCTAAGGCCATCATCCTGGAGTACACCCCCTCGGAGGGTGAGCGTGTGGAACATCTTTTAGAGATGCCGCTCGACAAGATGGCTGCCGACATCCAGCAGAAGGGCAAGCCCGCAGCAGGTGCTAACGGCAACTTCCGCCTGGAACTCTGCCTGAGCGACGACCATCAGTTCTGCGCTCTCCAGCTGTTCCGCTTCAGCGATTTCCAATACAAGCCCGTCTTCGAGCCCCGTTTCTATGAGGGCAAGGATGCAGAGGCTGTAGCCCTATTGCTATAGTATCGTCTTGAGCGTTGCTCGCCTACCCGTAGCCTTTGAGAGGTGAGAGTTGAGAATTGAGAGGTGAGAGGTGAGAGACTTCCGTAAAATTGGTAAAAGAATCCGTAAATCGTTTCACAGCGGTTTGCGGATTTTTCTGTATCTTTGCACCCATGAAAACAATAAAGGTATTGATTTTGAGTTTAATTACAGCTACAAGTGCGATGGCTCAGGGCGTGACGGATGTGCATAGCCACATCATCACTCCTGAGTTTCTGTCGGCTCTCGAAGGTGAGGGACGACTGCTGGACGAGGGATTCCCCTTGCCTCTGTATGATGGCGAAGCGCATCTGCGTTGGATGGATGAAGCCGGTGTTCAGACATCGGTACTGACCTTGGCGGCTCCGCAACCGACATCGGCTAAGGTCGTGCGAAGTACGAATGAAGCCGCTGCCCGTCTCAAGACAGAGCATCCCGGTCGCTTCCTGTTCTGTGCCGCCCTGCCCCTGCCCGATGTGGATGCAGCCATCCGCGAGGCCGTCTATACCCTCGATACACTGAAGGCTGACGGCATCAAACTGGCGACCAACGTACAGGGGCAGTATCTCGGTGCGCCTGAACTGGACACACTGTTCTCCGTGCTGAATGAGCGTCGGGCTGTCATCATTCTGCATCCGCACCGTCCGGAACCCGTGAACCGTCAGGTGATGCAGCAGACACCGCTCGCCATGCAGGAGTATCTCGCAGAGACCACCCGTGCCGTGTCGAACATGATTAGCCGCAACGTGCTGGCGCGTTATCCGAATGTCAAGGTGGTGGTGCCCCATTGCGGTGCCTATCTGCCGTTGGCGATTCCGCGCATGAAGTCGCTGACACCCGTGATGCAGAAAAACAAGATGGTGGGCAAGATAGACTACGAGGCGAATCTTGCAGCCCTCTACTACGACTTGGCTGGTGCACATAGCCCTGAGGTCATCCGTATGCTGCTCACCATCACCACGCCCGACCATCTGCTTTACGGCTCCGATTATCCCTACGTGGCTCCGCAGGTGCTCACCCAGAGTCTCGGACGCATGAAACAGTATCTCACGACGGAGGCAGACCTCGCCCCATACCGTGAGCTGATTCTTTGGAAGAATGCCCAACAATTATTCCAGATAAAACAATGAGAATTATAACAACTGTCGTCGCACTGCTTATGGCAGTGGCGAACATTCAAGCACAAGTGAATATGAAAGAGTCTGCGTAGCCGGCTACGGCTGATTCTCAGCGTGGAGTCAGACAAATAATAAAACGGACCGCCTCAGTTAATAGAGGCGGTCCGTTACGCTTACTTCAAGTTCTTCGCGAAGAAGTCGGCAAGCTTGTCCCAGGGAATGAGATTCTTCGACTCACCCTTGCCTTCCAATTCCGTGTAGCCACCATCATAGAGGTCGCAGTGACTGGCACCCGGGATGATGAGCAGTTCCTTGTTCTCAGGGTTAGGATTGGGCTTGCCCACCACGTTATATCCCTCGGCTTTGCCTTCCACCATATACTTATAGGCAGACTCACCGAAATAGCGCGAGTGGGCCTTCTCACCATGCATCACGAGGACAGCAGAGCGAATCTCGTTGATGTAGTAGAGGAAACGGCTGTTGGCAAAAGCCTGTGTGCCGATGACGCGCCAACCGTCGTTGGAATTGCCGCTGCGCTTATGATAGCCACGCTGGGTGATATAGTAGTCGTAATAATCCTTCACAAACTGAGGGGCATCGGCAGGCAATGGATTCACCACCCCGCCAGCCATCGCCATCGGGTCGCTCAAGCGCTGTTTGGCCATTGCCTCGCGGGCAGCATGGCGCGACTCCTCCTTGTCCTCGCTGTCAAAATAGCCATTACCGCTGACACGGGTCATATCGTACATCGTCGAGGCTACCGTGGCCTTGATGCGCGTGTCGGCAGCCGCAGCATTCAGTGCGATGCCTCCCCAACCGCAGATGCCGATGATACCGATTTTGTCAGCATCCACATTCTCCTGCTTAGAGAGGAAGTCAACAGCCGCCATGAAGTCCTCGGTATTGATGTCGGGCGAAGCCGTGCGACGCGGTTCACCACTGCTCTCACCCGTATAGGAGGGGTCGAAAGCCAAAGCCACGAAACCACGTTCAGCCATCCGCATGGCATACAGACCACTCGACTGCTCCTTACAGGCACCAAAAGGTCCGCTGACGGCAATGGCAGCCAATTTACCCTGAGCACTCTTTGGCGTATAAAGGTCAGCTGCCAATGTCAGCCCATACTGTGTTTCAAACGTCACCTTACGGTGGTCAACTTTGTCACTCTTTGGGAACACCTTGTCCCACTCCTGTGTTAATTCCAATTTCTTCATATTATCTTCTTTCGTCTGATTATTCTTCTGACTGCATGCCACGAGCACTCCGGCTATGACCAATGCTGTAAAAACTAATTCCTTCATCTTACTATTTTCTTTCCGTTTTTTATGACAATTCCCTTTATTCCCGCTTGTGCCAATGAGCCTTGCAGCGTATAACATCTTGATGTGTTCTCGAAGGCTCTGACTTGGTTGATACCAGTAGAGTTGTCGAGCGAGAGTGTCACACTGATATCCGACTCGCCCGCTTTGAGGAATGTGCGCAGTTCGCTCCCCGAGAGCCCGTCGATATGTCCCAACCGCGTGTAACTCCACGAGTTCGTACCATAGAAGATACAAATATTACTACCGCTATACAGAACGACATCGCCAGGTTGGGCTGTTATCTGTTCGTTACTTGTAGGTAACGAAAAGCCTAAGCCTCCCCAAATTTCAAACCCGCCATTCGAAGCAAGTGTAACGGTGACAGGAGCCTCCTGCAGTTTTCCCACCAACGCCTGCACCGCGCTATTGTCAGCAAGGGTCACTGCCTCCGTCCTGCCATCAATCGTCATATACATTTTCTGTGTCATAGTTTCATCATTAGATAATTGCGCCCGTGCCTCATTACTGTTGCATGCCATGACGAGCATTGTCATAGCAGCCATTAAAAGGCGATGAATAATATTTTTTCTCTTCATGATAGCATTTTTGGTCATATTTCTGATTTATTTGAAAAGAAGATAGCATAACAGTTAGTGCGGTTCAGTGTATGGCGTATCTCCCCCACCTCTGCAAAGGTACGACTTTTCCTTCAGAATCCACTCCATTTAACAAGATTTTTATAGATGGGCGTTTTTTCGTAAAACATATAACCATATAACCCAATCGCGTGCAAATGGGTTATATGGTTATATGTTTTGCTCAATTTGGTTAGTAAATCAAGCTTTTATTCTTTTTACTCTTCTTTATATGAACTGATGAGAAAGACAATACCCACTACTACATTACAGAAAATAGTGTAGACTATTGCTATTTCTATAGCCGCTCCATCCAGCGGGAGAGGAATACATCACTAACGGAATAGGTGGTTCCCTCGAGGGTGATGTCATCATTGAGGAGCCCTTTTTCGCAAAGTGAGTCTGCAAGACGACGAGAGGCTGAAGGGGTTCCGATGACTCTCACTTTGTTAGTATTCTCGGGTGCAAATATACACAATTATTTCGAATTACACAAAATGTGTTACACAAAATGTGTAATCGCAAAAAAATATTGGAAAACATTTGGTGGAATAGAAATAATCCTGTAATTTTGCAGCCGATAATCATTACTCTATCACAAATCAAACAAAAATTGTAGCAAGAAGAATGAACGAAATGACGAAGAAATCAATCGGATGTCGAGCGGTTCTATGACTTAGCTGATGCTATGTCCTTGAATCGACGGGAAGATTGTATCTTGGCGTTCCTTGACTTATTGCTACATATTCTCTTGTGTGCCTCTATACCAGGGGCATTGATACCTTTATTATTTATTTAATGTGATAAAATGATAATGATTATGGAAAATACAAATAATTGGTTTAATGATGAAGATGAGTTTGAGAAGTTGCTTAACAAGTATATTAATGATATGGATGATGACTCAGACGACGATGATAATGATGATGAAATAGACGAAGAAGATGAAACGGAGGAGGATACCTCTTTCGCGGATGATGAGGATTTCCCAAGTGGGGAGATTGAGCAGAACCAGGGCATCAGCGTCAAAGTTGAAATCTTGCGCCCTATCCCCCATCCAAGGGAGGAACTGGATAAGTTGGTAGGATGTTCGGACATCAAACGACGCATGGACGAACTGGTGGCTTTGACCAACTACAACAAGTTGATGCGTGAACAGTTTCCGAACAGCAAACAGCATGAAGTTTCTTTGCACAGCGTGTTTCTCGGTCGCCCCGGAACGGGCAAGACAACGGTCTGCAAGATATTCGGTTCACTGCTTCGTCAGGCTGGAGCGCTATCCAAAGGGCATGTGGTAGTCTGCGACCGCGGCACCTTCATCGGCACCCTGTGGGGCGACGAGGAAAGGTCGGTGAAGCAGGTATTGGAAATGGCAAAGGGCGGTGTACTGATGATTGACGAAGCATACCTCATGAACGGTAAAAACGACAACGACCCCGGGAAAATAGTGATTCAACTGCTGATGAATATTCTGGCAGATGAGAAACAGCGCGACATTGCCGTTGTGCTGTGTGGTTACAAGGAACCGATGATGAAGTTGCTGGAAAGCAATCCGGGGCTGTACTCCCGCTTCCCCAACAAGTTTGAGTTTACAGACTTTACCGTCGATGAACTATTGGAAATCACCCTCCAAAGAGTGAAAGAGTATGGTTACAAATTCACTGCCAAGGCATGGGGGAAATACTGCACCATATTGGCTCAGGCTTATAAGATGCGCGACGCGGAAACATGGGGCAATGCCCGCTTCGTTGCCAACCAACTGGAGTGTATTTATATTCAGCATGCCACCCGCTGTATCAAGCAACGGCCTAAGCGCAAGCAGGATTTACTGTTGCTGACTCCTGAAGACATCTTACCCATTGACGTTCCCCGTCAGAAAACGAAAATAGGTTTTTAGTAACTGTGCCGAAAGTACTCACGTTCGGAAAAACTCAAATAAATTTGGTTTTCCCCTCACTTAATCGTACCTTTGCACCAAAGAAGAACAAAAATGAGATTTTAGAGTATGGAATTCAGAGAGATGAGACGTAAACGCCAGCAGCTTTCAGACGAAGAGAGCATTGGCATCTTGGAGAAAGCTACTTCCGGCACATTGGCTTTGCTGGGTGATGGAGGCTATCCGTATGCTGTACCCATCAGTTATGTCTATGATAACGGAAAACTATATTTCCACAGTGCCATGTCGGGCCATAAGGTGGATGCCATCAGAGCATGCGACAAAGCTTCGTTCTGTGTCATTGACCAGGACTGCGTAAAACCTGCCGAATACACCACCTATTTCCGTAGTGTGATAGCTTTTGGCAGCATACATATTGTGGAGGATGAAACAGAGAAACTGAAAATTGCCAGAATACTTGGCAACAGATACAATCCCCATCAAGAAGAGGCTTTACAGAAAGAGTTGGAACACGGGCTCAACCGTATGCTTGCCATCCGTTTTGACATTGAGCACCTGACAGGCAAGGAAGCGATAGAGCTGGTTAGAGCTCATCAACATGCATGAGCACGATGAAGACACGTATGAAAAGTATTAATCAGTTAAAGGAAAAAGAGAGCGCACAGCAGTTCATGCGCTTCGTGGTGAACGGTATTATTTCAGCCAGTATTCACTATGGCATCTATTTCCTTCTGCAACTATGGATTGACGTGAATATAGCCTACACGGCAGGCTATCTGATCAGTTTTGTCTATAATTTCATAGCCACCAACTATTACACGTTCCACACGTCGCCTACGTGGAAGAACTTCATCGGTTTTGCAGGCAGTCATGGTGTCAATTACTTCCTCCATATTGTGCTTTTCAACCTGTTCCTCTACTTAGGCGTTCACCGGCTGATAGCTCCGCCTTTGGTCATGCTGGTTGCCATGCTGGTGCAATTCACCATCCTCCGCCAAGTCTTCTCGCGGTGGGGGAAGAAAAAAGTGTGATAATATTATTAAGAGCCCTGCCAAGCATTGTACTTAGCAGGGCTTCTTTCTAAATACTAGCCTAAATCGGCTTAAAAATAACCCCATTTACGCATTTTTAAGTTCTTTGTGAGCCGAGATACAGAATATTATTCTTATATTTGCACCATGATATTGTTGAGTTTTGACACAGAAGAGTTTGATGTACCTCGCGAACATGGGGTGGATTTCTCTTTAGAAGAAGGGATGAAGGTATCCATTGAGGGTACCAACCGAATATTGGATGTGCTGAAGGCGAACGATGTGAAGGCTACATTTTTCTGCACTGGCAATTTTGCTGAAAACGCCCCCGAGGTGATGCAGCGCATCATAGACGAAGGACATGAGGTTGCTTGCCATGGAGTAGATCATTGGCAACCTAAAGCAACTGACTTCGAACAATCTAAAAAGATTGTGGAACGCGTAACAGGTCGCCCTGTCAATGGCTATCGCCAACCTCGTATGTTTCCTGTTAGTGACGACGAGATAGCACGTATGGGCTATCGTTATAATTCATCGCTCAACCCCGCATTCATTCCTGGGCGCTATATGCACCTAACGGAGCCGCGTACTTGGTTTATGAAGGGCGATGTGATGCAGATTCCCGCCTCCGTCACGCCCTGGATTCGTTTCCCGCTTTTTTGGTTGGCTCTGCATAACCTACCAGAGTCACTTTACCACTGGATGGTACGTCGCACCTTAAAGCACGATGGTTATTTCGTAACCTACTTCCACCCTTGGGAGTTTTTCGAACTGAAGGAACACCCCGAATTTAAGATGCCATTCATCATCAAAAACCATAGTGGTAGGCAAATGATGGAAAGGCTGGATTGTCTCGTGAAGATGTTGCTAAAGGGAGGTCATACATTTGTAACCTTCACTGAATTTATGAATCAGGTAAAAAAGTAGAACGACAATGATACGACTCGCAACAGTTTCACCTTGCTATAATGAAGAGGAAGTGCTTAGACGCTCAACAGAGCGACTGACAACACTCTTCGAACGGATGATCAGCGAAGGACTGATTTCGGAAGACAGTATGATGGTGTTTGTCAATGATGGTAGTCACGATCGCACGTGGCAAATTATCAACGAGTTACACCAAGAAAATCATTTCGTGCGGGGTATTAACCTATCGCGTAATGTAGGGCATCAGAATGCCATCATGGCCGGTATGATGACAGCCAAAGATTGGGCTGATGCCATTATCACCATCGATGCCGATTTACAAGACGATATCGAGTGTATTCCTCAGATGGTAAAGCATTTTGAAGCGGGCAACGACATCGTATATGGCGTTAAAGTATCGCGCAAGGCCGACCCCCTATTGAAACGCATGTCGGCTATGGCATTTTATAAAATGCAGAGTTCTATGGGAGTGGAGAGCGTATATAATCATGCTGACTTCCGACTAATGAGTCGCAGAGCCTTGCAGATGTTATCTGGTTTTGGAGAGCGCAACCTCTATCTGCGTGGACTGATTCCGATGATAGGACTTCCGTCAACAACCGTAGATGATGTCATCAGCGAGCGCGAGGCTGGGTCGTCGAAATACACACTGAAGAAGATGCTGAATCTGGCTTTAGATGGCATCACTTCATTTAGTACACGACCCATGCAAGCCATTTTCTATTTAGGTGTCGCCTTCCTCTTTATTGCATTCTGCATAGGCATCTACGTGGCACATGCCTTGATAGTAGGTACTGCTGTACCAGGCTGGTCGTCACTGATTCTGTCCATTTGGCTTGTAGGGGGCTTTGTACTTATTTCCCTTGGTATCACAGGCACCTACATCGGTAAGATTTATACCGAAGTGAAACATCGTCCACTTTATCATATTCAGGATATACTTGAATGAAGAATTTATGAAGATGGCGTGAAAATTGATATGGAAAGGATGTGAAATAAAACTTATATGTTCCTATGCTCTGAGAACGTCTAAAAAAGATAAACAGGAATTACATGGAGAGAATCATATTAGACAACAAAACAATACTTGTAACAGGAGTTGCCGGATTCATCGGTGCAAACTTGGCGAACAGACTTTTCGAAGATGCCAAGAGGGCTACCATCATTGGTATCGATAATATGAACGATTATTACGACGTGACTTTGAAAGAATACCGGCTGCGGATGTTGGAAAAGAAAAGTAATACGGCAGATGTAAAATGGAAGTTTATCAAAGGCGACATAGCAGATAGGCAGAAGATCGATGAAATTTTTGCTTCATACAAACCACAAATTGTGGTGAATCTTGCAGCACAGGCAGGTGTACGTCATAGTATTTCTAACCCTGATGCTTATATCCAGAGCAACATCATCGGGTTCTTTAACATCTTAGAGGCCTGCCGATGTCATCCAGTGAGTCATTTCGTGTATGCTTCCTCCAGTTCTGTGTATGGCGGCAACAAAAAGGTGCCGTTCAGCACAGATGATAAAGTCGATAATCCTGTTTCACTCTATGCTGCTACCAAGAAGAGTGATGAACTGATGGCTCACTGCTATGCAAAACTCTATAATATTCCCTCAACGGGGTTGCGTTTCTTCACCGCCTATGGTCCTGCAGGTCGCCCAGATATGGCTTACTTTGGTTTTACCAATAAACTTCTGAAAGGAGAAACCATCAAGATATTCAACTATGGTAATTGTCGCAGAGACTTTACTTATATTGATGATATCGTGGAGGGTATCGTGAGAGTCTTGCAAGGTGCTCCAGAACGAAAGAATGGAGAAGACGGACTTCCTATACCTCCTTACGCACTATATAATATAGGTGGCGGGCAACCAGAGAATTTGTTGGACTTCGTGCATGTCCTACAAGAGGAACTGGTGCGTGCCGGCGTATTACCACAAGACTTTGATTTTGAAGCACATCAGGAATTGGTACCCATGCAGGCAGGCGATGTTCCTACCACTTATGCCGACTCAACTGCTCTGGAGCGTGATTATGGTTTTACTCCCAAAATCACACTCAGAGAAGGTTTAAGACAATTTGCCGAATGGTATGCAGAGTACTATGGCAAGACATCGTCAATGTGCTCCAAAAGTCCGATAGGCGAGAACTCGTTCTGATAGCCAAAATCTACAGGTTGGTCGTCAAGTACAAAAGCAGGTAAAACCTCCGAGATACGATCGAAAACCTTGATATATTGTGGACGATAGAATGGACTATCCTTAACGGCTCTGCTATTCGTTATCAATTTCTTGTTGTACATCACAGCCTCAAGAAATCGTGATGTCATTCCCATTGCCCCGTCCTGATTGATTTCCAGCATACACTTGCAACGGATGGAGTGGATGAGCATTTCGCGATAGGGAATCAGTTCGTGAGTATATTCTATTCCCTCGCGCATATCTGCGTCTGTTGTTTTGGCATCCATGATGATGAAGTGACACCTGATGCCGTTATCTGTCAGGTAATCGTAGGCTTCCAAGAGAGCAGGCAAACGATTTTTGGCAGCACCGGCAAAGAACACATCGCACGTTGGAGACACATCAATACCTGAAAGATCAATCTTTGACTCTATTTCAGGGTAGTAGAAGTCCATCTTATATTTCTTGGCTTCCACTTCGTCATACGACCCCCAAGCGTCGATGAGATGTTCATTGCGATAATAGCCTATCGTTGGCATCTTGGTATGATACAAATCGCGCAGGAAGAAAACGAATGTGGCCTGAGGATATTTCAAGCGAAGCCAATTAAGATAAGTGGCCTTGACCAGCCGGAAGAGCAGGATGCATACCTCTGGACCATCATCAGATTCTGCTTTTACCAATGGGCGCAAGAAATGGCGAGGGATATGCAGTATGCGCAGTGTTTTTATAAGAATACGAATCCAGCGGGGAGCCTGTTGCATAGGTCCCCCGATAATCTCTATATCCGAACATCCCTTCAAATCCTCCACACAGATGGTGTAATATCCGTCCCGATTATTACTGCCATCCTTATAGTCAGCAGAATTGATGAGCTTATAGTGATGCTTGAGATCCATCTTCTACAAACTATTTGCAAAACTGATCATCAAACTCCTTGACCTTTGCCAGAATATACTCCAGTTCTTGCTGAGAAATTGTTTGGTGTATAGGAAGGTTAAGCGTATTGTCAGCAGCGTAGTCAGCATTGGGGAAGTTCCCTGTTACACCATAGCCTGGTACACGATGGAGTGGGAAGTAGCGATAGGTGGTATAGATGCCATTTTCGCGTAGGAACTTGGCAAACTGATCGCGCTTGCCATTCTTTATTTGGATATGGTAGAAATAGTAAGATGTCTCTACATAATCAGGTAATGCAGGAGGCAGTTCTATCCAGGAGAATTGCTTGAGATGTTCGTTATAGAACTGGTGTACCACTGCTCTCTTCTGCATAAACATCGGCAGTTTCTTGAGTTGCTCTAGTGCCATTGCCGCAGTCACGTCGTTCATGATAGCACGATGTCCAAAGCAAGAGATATCAAACTCCCACCACTTCTGCGCAACACTATTCTCATAGCCACTTTTTGTTTCAAGCCCAAAATAGAGCCAACGATCTGCCTTATGACGAAGTTCCGGTGAGTTGAAGTGAAGCATTGCACCATCGCCACAAACAAGAATCTTCATGGCATCAAAAGACCACATTCCCATATCTCCGAAGGTTCCAACAGCCTTGCCCTTATAGAAAGAGCACACACCTGCCGCAGCATCTTCTATCACTTTGATATTGTGCTTTTTGCAGAGTGCCATAATTTCATCCATCTCACACGGAATACCACCATAATGAAGCAGCAAGAGAGCTTTTGTCTTTGGCGTAATAACCTTTTCTATATCTTCTGCTCGAGCATTGAGAGTATGAGGATCAACATCGCAAAGAACTAATTTTGCCCCACAGGCGCAAACAGCATTTCCTGCACCCACAAAACTGATAGTTGGCAGGATGACCTCGTCGCCTTGCTGAATATCTAGAAGATGCATGGAAGAAAACAGTCCTTCACTACAGCAATTGGTGGTTAATACTAAATCTTTACTTGATTTAATATGGTTGGCAAACTTTTCTTCGAACTCTGCCACTCGCTTGCCTTTTCCAAGCCAGTTTGACTCAAAAACCTTCTCAAGAGCATCAAGCTCTTCTTTACCTAATGTCGGCTGATAAACATTAATCATATTCTTCGATTTAGATTGTTTTTATTGAATGTGATATATAATCTCTAAACGTCATCTCGTAGCAGAGTTTAAACCATACCAGCACCACAGGCAGGGCCTTCAATGCATAAGGTTTCACCCATTCTGTACGGATATAGGCAGGGAACAAATCGCTGGGCGACATACTCGATAAGATGAATACGAATACCATGAGGGCAATGTCCCAGTTATTGCGTTGCCATGGTGCAGCTGTGTACCAGATAACCACTCCTACCAACGGGATGATATAACCACTCGATTCCGTTCCAGTAGAGAAGAGTGCAACAAACATCAACGTAGAGGCAAGAAGCGTCTGGCGGAAAGCTGTATTCTTGTATTGCGACAGACGCAGATACGGAATACAGAATAAGACGATACCGACCAGTATCAGCCAAGTGTCTGAATAGGCGGCACTATGCGATATCTTCCTGACCATTCCCAGTAGCGAAACATTAGTGGTGGTGCTGAACATGTTTTCTGTATTCTTGCTTGTCAGACTTTCATACCACTCCTGATACTGACCAATCAAATAGTCAGGACCATGAAATACCATAGGGGCTATAAACATCACGACAGCCCAGAATATTAACGACCCTATAAACTTCCCTTTATGTTTCGAGAAAAAGAAAAATGCCAGACCGACGATACCATAGAGCTTGACGAATGTGCCCAGCATAATCATGCAAGCAGCCCAGAAATCTTTCTCTTTTTCTATGAAAAAATAACTCAATAGGATAATGGCAGCAATGGCAACATTAAATTGTTGCATAAATAAAGCGGTCAACAATTCATGAGCACAGAACCATATGATAAATACCTGCTGATATTTCGTGAATTGCGACCTGCGAATAGCCACATACAGCAACATTGCAAGGGCTATATTCCATAACAGCAGTCCGAGGAATTGGGGTAAAACGGCAAATGGAGCAATCACAAGGGAGAAAAAAGGTCCGTAGTGATTGACATCGTTATATTCAGTCGGATAGGGTGCATAAAGCGACACGCCATCCCACATATGCCAGAACACATATTTGAAAATCAAGAAATTATTACATCTACTTGGCCTAGTCAATGTTGCAATTACGGGTATCAACAACCATAGGGCAAACAGCGTACGCTGATCGCGGAAAAAAGGCTTTTCAAAGAATGTCCTGCATGTAAGTGCGATACGATGATACATACTCTATTTATTTCCAAGCAATCCCTTCTTTAGGATGACGCAGCAAAGTTACGAAAAAAAGATGTAATGAGCGAACTTTTTCCGAAGATTAACGCAGAAAGACTATAAAATTAAGATATGACGAAGAAAAAATATCAACGAACTTTTGCAGTAATGAACGATTTCCATTCAATTCTAACGTTTTTTCAAAGAAATTTTGTATTTTTGCAACCAAAACAAGAGCAAATTCGAACATGATGGGCTTAAGGAAATTATATTATTTGAGACATAACGGGAAAAACAGCAATCTTCTTTATTTTCTGAAGGCATATATCAGAGAATATTCTCCGAAATGTTTTACTCGCTGGATGCTGAACGATGAACTGAAAAAGATCGACCAGCGTGAGGATCGTGACTATATTCTCAAGCGTGCTGACTATTATTGCAAGTTGACACCTGATAGTCAGTATAATAGGCAGGAGTGGGAGAAGGAGGCTGTAGAAATCAGCCATCAGCCTATGACACGTCAGAAGGTCTATTATTTCGACGCTATGGAAATAGCTCGCTATTTCAATGGGAAACTAAAATGGATTCTGTTGTCAGGCGATATCACCCATGTGCCTAACGTACCTACCATTATCAAGAGCCGGCCATTGGTAGAAAATAATCAGAACTCTGTGGTGCTGAAGATGGAGAAGGTGCGACATTTTCTCTTTGTTGACGACCAAAAGCCTTGGCGCAATAAAAAGAATGTTGCCATTTTCCGAGGCGATTTGGGAGCCAGAAAACAAAATCGTGATGTCTTTATGGAACGGTTCGCTAATGGGCAAAGCCCAATGGTGGATGCAGCATCTACAAATCTGATAGACGCTCATCCAGAATGGCATGCCCAGAAAATGACCATCGAAGAGCATTTAGATTATAAGTTCATTATGTCACTTGAAGGAAATGATGTGGCCAGCAACCTGAAATGGGTAATGTCATCCAACTCCATTGCTGTAACACCAAAACACACCGTTGAGACATGGTTTATGGAGGGAACGCTTATTCCCAACTACCACTATATTGAGGTGAAGGATGATTTCTCCGATCTGGAAGAGCGCCTGACTTATTATATCAATCATCCGGATGAAGCTGAAGCTATTATTCAGCATGCTCACGAGTATGTCAATCAGTTCCGTGATGAGAAACGTGAGAAACTCATCTCGCTCCTGGTGTTAAAGAGATATTTTGAAATTACCAACGGGCATTATCAATAAAGCCAATGAATATTGTATTGGTTCACGACGTTGTTCTGCCTGTCAGAAGATATGGAGGGACAGAACGTGTAGTATGGGCTTTAGGTCATGAGTTGTCACGAATGGGACATCAAGTGACTTTCATGCTCCGTAAAGGTTCGTCCTGCCCTTTTGCACGTATCATTGAAACAGACCCCACAAAGAGTATAGGAAGTCAAGTTCCCGAAGACGCTGATATTGTTCATTTTCAGGACACTGCAAGAACTATTGACCTGCAAAAACCTTATGTTGTCACTATCAACGGCAATAAAGATGCCGACGACATTCCTACAAATTCCATCTTCGTTTCTCGGAACCATGCAGAACGTTATGGCCACCAGTCGTTTGTATACAATGGATTAGACTGGGATGAATATGGAACTGTTGACTTGAATCGCCCTCGAAAGGGATTCCATTTCCTTGGTAAGGCTGCCTGGCGTATCAAAAATGTCAAAGGTGCCATACGTATCGTCCAACACATCAAGGGGGCTACTCTGGAAGTGTTAGGTGGCAATAGACTGAATCTGAAAATGGGTTTCCGGCTGACACTCGACCCTCATATCCATTTTCATGGAATGGTTGATAATTCACAAAAGAAATATTATATAGAACAGTCACAGGGATTACTGTTCCCCGTGTTGTGGCATGAGCCATTCGGTTTGTGCCTCACTGAGTCACTTTACTTTGGAGCCCCAGTCTTTGGCACAAAAATGGGGTCACTCCCAGAATTGATTACTCCCGATGTTGGATGGTTAGGTGATGACGAGCAACAGATAGCAAATTATCTGAACACATATCCTGACTTTTCGCCCCAACACTGTCATGATTATGCCGTTGAGCAGTTTAATGCTCACATGATGGCTAAGGAGTATTTAAAGAAATATGAGCAAGTATTAAACGGAGAACCTCTCCTCTAAATTCATTCGTCAATGGCAGATCAGAAATTATTCTCTATCCTCATTCCTACTTGGAATAATTTGGCTTTTCTAAAGCTTTGTGTAGAGAGCATCCGGAAGAACTCAACCTACCAACATGAAATACTGATTCACATCAATGAAGGAACGGATGGTACCCTGGATTGGGTTAAACAACAAGGCCTCAACTATACCCATTCAGAAAAGAACATTGGGGTTTGCTATGCCTTGAATCAATTGCGTACACTTGTCACAACTGACTACGTGCTTTTCATGAATGATGACATGTATGTCTGCCCAGAGTGGGATAAAGCTCTCTACGATGAGATACAGGCTATCGGACATAAGATGTTTTTTCTTTCCTCTACCCTCATTCAGCCACGTAAGTTCTTCTGCAAAAGCGTAATAGCTCCAGCCAACTATGGTGAGAGTGTGGAGACTTTTGAAGAACAAAGATTGCTTGCGGAATACCAAACACTGAAACATGGCGACTGGATGGGAGCTACTTGGCCGCCAAACATCGTTCATCGTGACATCTGGGATTTGGTTGGAGGCTATAGCATTGAATATAGCCCTGGCATGTATAGCGACCCTGACTTCTCTGCAAAACTATGGAAAGCAGGGGTCAGGCTGTTTAAGGGGGTTGACAAAAGCCGTGTATATCATTTTGAGGCTCGCTCTACCCATAGAATTACCAAAAACGATGGCTCAACCCAATTCCTTCGCAAATGGGGCATCACTTCTGCATCGTTTATGCGTGACATACTGCATCGTGGCGAACCATGGAACAGCGAGCTTCAACAACAGCCGTCTGCGAGTCTTGAGAAAGACCTGTTACGCAGTAAGTTTAAGCGCCTGATTACCATATTCAGAAACGTAAAAATCAAAAATATCTGGGAGTATTAACCCAGATATTTCAGTATATTGTCCGCTACGACTTCCCAATCAAACTGGAGAATATGCTGACGGGCCGCTTGTCCTAATCGCTGTCGTAAGGCTGCGTCGTGATAAAGTCTGGCTATGTGTTTCTCAAAACAAAATACCCATCTGGCAGAACGAATACCATTGACACCATCTATCAACAAGTCATCAGTACCTGCTTTGGTAGAAATGACAGGTAATGCACAGGCCATAGCTTCAGCTACCGTATTGTTCCATCCTGAATATTTCGGATTTTCTGCTGATACAAAGCAATCTGCGCGCCCAAAGAGTTCAGAATTACGATCGAAAGGATGATCAAGAACGAATTCGTAAGGACAATCGCAATGGAACCGTTCATATTTCTGCTGCATCTTTTCTGACACATGCGTATCAAAGAGTAGAAGCTTGATATTAAACCCTTTCTTGTATAGCCTTTCACAGGCTTTCACCACATAACGAGTACCTTTTACACTTTCAGCCAAACGGCCATAACCCATCACCACAAAGGGACGATCAACCACTTCATAATTATCCTTGGGGCTGTAATGGCGTACTGTGACGCCGCCAACGGCCTTGAAAGCTTGTCGCCCATACTTTTTCAAATCACTGCTATAGACGTTGCTGGAACAGGCAAACAGCTCCACTTCGGGATTCTTAAGTATTGGAGCCAATTTCTCCTTAATACGTACATGATAGAAAATCTTGTGCTTAGCGGTTGAATGGAGCACCATAGGCATATAGTCGGGGGTTGTTGTCCAAAGGGCATCAAGATTCAGGCCTTGCAGTTGCCCAAAAGTGGAAACCACACCTTTGAAATCGAACCATCCCGGAGGTGTCCCATCTGGGGTTAAGACATAAAAATCATGTCCCTTCTCAACAAAAATATTGCCAAGTTCCAAAAAACGCTTGACACCACCATACAACTTAGTATGGGGAAGAAGAACGCCTAATTTCATTTTTTTTCTGATTTTTCGCCAAAGGTACACAAAAAGCCTCAATCAGCAAAAAAAAATAGAAAAATTTGCATATACTAAAATTTATCATTACTTTTGCGCTATCAAGCTAAAGCGAATGGCATACAATAAGGAACGATATAGAACACCGAAGATGATGGCATACTATATGTTATTAGGTATTTGGTATTTGCTTTCCTTGTTGCCCCTATGCGTGCACTACCTGCTAAGCGACTTACTCTACGTCATTGTCTATCTGCTGATTGGATATAGAAAGGAGGTGGTAAGAAGCAATCTCAAGACATCATTCCCTGGAAAAACTGATAAGGAACTATTGCAAATAGAAAAGAGATTCTATCATTTCTTAGGCGATTATCTGGCGGAGAGTGTGAAACTGATGAGTATCAGCAGGAAGAACCTGAAAAAACGAATAGTCTTCAAGGGTACGGAATTGGTTGACAAGTGCATCAATGAAGAACAGTCGTGTGCTGTTTTTCTGGGACATTATTGCAACTGGGAATGGATTACATCCCTACCCCTTTGGGTGACTCCCAAAGCACAATGCGGACAGATTTATCACCCATTAGAAAATACGGTATTTGACCTTGTCTTCCTGCGTCTGCGCCAGCGTTTGGGGGCGGTTTGCATTCCTATGCAAGACACGCTGCGTAAAGTGTTGGAATATCAAAAAAAACATCAGCCTATCGTCATTGGCTATATCAGCGATCAAAAACCTTTCTGGACCAATATTCACCATTGGGTGGACTTCTTGCATCACGATACGCCAGTACTGACTGGCACTGAACGTATAGCACGAAAAATGAATCATGCCGTATTCTATATGGATGTACGGAGGATTCGTCGCGGATACTATGAGGCTGAGTTCAAACTCATCACTCGTGAACCCCAGAAAATGAAAGAGTTTGAACTGACTGATATTTATTATAAGTACTTAGAACAAAGCATCTGCCGAGCACCAGAGTTCTGGCTATGGAGCCACAACAGATGGAGTCGCACACGCGAGGAATTCAACGAGAACTGGGACGTGGTAAACGGAAAGGTAGTGCCTAAGGCATCAACCGATTCTGCTTCATCCGCTCCATGTACTGCTGGATAATCGCTTTCAGCTCCGTTTCCATCTCTTTGAACCTTGAACTTTGAACTTTGAACTTTGCATCTTCCAAAAGATTGTGTTGCATCAGAGAGTCTTGCAGACTGTATAAGCCCTTTGACTTAGTGCCGTCGAACTGGAGCACATGTCCATACTTCACATACTGATAGATACCGTTGAGGTAATTAACGGCCCAAGTGTCTTCGGAAGGTGTCTTCAGCAAGTCAATACCAAATCCGAAATATGGCTTGTTGTACTCCAAGAGGTCCAAAATGGTGGGTAAGATGTCAATTTGTTGTGCTATCTTGTCTTGCACCTCACCAATTGGATTGCTGGGGTCATATATAATAATAGGTGAACAGAAGCCTCCAAGATTGGTCTGATATTCTGCATGATCGCTCATATTAGTATGGTCGCTGGTCAGCACAAAGATGGTGTTTTTAAACCAAGGTTGCTTGCTACATGTCTCAAAAAACTTACCTATCGCCATGTCTGTATATCGGATACACTTGTGCATAGCAATACCTTCTTCAGGATAAATCTCCTTGTATTGCTCTGGCACGGCATAAGGGTGATGACTGGAGGCTGTAAAAACGGCAGTCATAAAGGGCTGCTTCATCTGTCCCATCTCTTCGGCATAGTATTGTAGGAAGGGTTCATCCCAGATAGCCCACGTACCGTCAAAGTCGTCGGTACCCTTGGCTTCCTCATACTCTGTACGACCATAATACTTTTGGAATCCTGTTTTCTGAGCAAAGGCCTGGAAACCCATAGAACCATTTTGAGCCCCGTGGAAGAAAGCAGTTTCATAACCTTCTGCTCCTAAGATTCCTGCCAATCCCGTATAGTCATTCATAGAGGAAGGTGTCAGGATAAAAGGTTCAACGAACATCGGAATACTCGACAGGATGCTTGGCATTCCATCAATTGACTTCCTACCATTACAGAAACTATATTTAAAAGTAGTACTTTTACTAATTAGTGCATCCACATAGGGAGTATATCCTTTGTATTTGCCTCCCTCAAGATTCTTATTTAAGGCTCCAATATATTCTCGCCCAAAACTTTCAACGATGAGGATGACAACATTCTTCGTTGAGAGTTGAGAATTGAGAGTTGAGGACTGATGAATAGGGGAGTAAATAGAAGTTAGTTCTTTTTCGTCACTGAAATAAGAAGGGACGACAAAAACATTTTTACCTATTGACCGGATAAGAGAAAAAGGAGTGTTGAGCACCAAGGCGGCATCGGAAGGACGCTGCACATACTGGTTGGCATTCGAGATAGTGATGGGGCGCACGGCTGTGGTGAAGCCGCCTCGCATACCAGCAATACAGAAAGGGGCATAGAGTAATAAAGACAATAGACAGGCGATGTCATACTTCCACCATGGCTTCAGTTTATGATAATCCAAACAGGGCTTAAAGTAACAAAACCATAGCCCTGCAACAACTACCGCAAACAACAGGACAAGATACCAATGGCGAAGTAGTTCTGTAAAGAAAATACTACCTAAATTACTTTCATTAGAAAACTCCTCGAAAACGGTTGTCGTCGTGCGGCGCATGGTGTATCGGAAATAAACGGAATCAGCCAGATTGATTGCAAATGCCATACTATTGACGATTACGAAAATCCATTTGCACAACTTTTGATAAACTGCGTTTTCCTTCCAATGAAGCGGAAATAGCATCATCACCACATAGAGCGCGTTAGTATATAAAATAGCCGAGGTATCGAAAACCAACCCGCCCCGCCATGCATCTACAGAATAACTAAGGAAATCTGTATTCTCAAAATAATATTCTAATCTGGCTATCTGATAAACGAGATAGACCAATAGCAGATTCCATAGTACTGCCAAAAGAGGTGAATATAATTTATCCGTCAATTTTTTCATCGTTTATCCAAATCTTTAGAAGCAGCCTGAAGGATAGCTTTTCCCCGATACAGGAGTTGTTTGGCGTGGGGACCTTTTTCTGCAACTAATCGCTCACTCAAAAAGTCGTACGTGACCGAACTAGTACTATCATATACAGATATTCCATCATCAAAGGTGTTGATGGCGAAGGGCTTCGTATAGGTAGTGCTCAGCACATCACGGCTGAATGTATAATCACTGTGTTCAATTCCCAGCTGGCCTAACAATGTTGCAGGAAAATCAGTTTGATTACATACCTTCTCAATACGTCGTGGTTCCTTAATGGCACCTCCAATCCAAATCAAGGGTATTTGGTTTTTCAAGGGGTCAGCCTCTGTCAGGTCTCCATAAGGAATACTATGATCAGGCAAAAGCACGACCAGGGTGTTTTTCCATACAGAGCTTATCTTTAATTGATGGATGAAATTACCTAAACATTGGTCAAGGTAATAGAATGCATTCAACTTCTCATCCTCAAAATGGTTAACAGGAACATCCCAAGGCTCGTGACTACTCAAAGTGGAATAGCCTATAAGAAATGGCTGATTGGCAGATGAAGCTACTGACGCTAACGTCTCAAATGTGATATCATCACGTACGCCCCATTGGGCAGTCTTCTGCTCTTCAGCCGAGTAGTCCTTCTTCCAATGTAACGTGCTAAAACCACCTGCCACCAAATAGCCTCGCATATTAGTAAAATTAATATCCCCACCATAAATATAGTAGGTTTGATAGCCCCGTTCCTTTTGTAAAGTATTGGCTATGTTGGGCAGGGAACGTGATTTTGCCGGCATCTTCATTACTGACATCGTGGGGAAAGAAGGATAGCCGCTCCACGTACACAATGTACCCCGATCGGTTCGCCATGTATTTCCATAGCAGTTGGAAAAATAGATGCCTTCACGCATGTAACTGTTCAGATTAGGGGTTACATCAGTACGTCCACCTACCTCAGTAAACACGCTTCCACAACTTTCTAATAAGATGACAATAATGTTAGGCTGCTGCGTGGTGAGCAAGGTATCAACAGCTACAGATTCTGTGTTATAATACTCTTTCACCATATTCTGACTTTTCCAATCGTCCATAAAATGATAAACGGTGTTGTTGGCTGTTTTCTCAAACGAAGCAAAGAAGGAGAAAACTGGATTGACAGCTGAATGATTCAGGAATTGGTTCTGCGAGTAATATACTTGGCCGATATTAGTGGTTGATTCGCTTAACCCTCCTCTAATACCTATTACAATTAAGGGGATAAGCAGAATGGCAGCTATCGTACCTATAACCTTTTGGCTGTTAGCTGTTAGCTTTAAATGCAAACTTCGTGGGGTCAGTTGATTATAAATCCAATATATAGCCAAACTACATATTAAAACACTCAACAAACGAATCAGTATGTATCCTGTACTGACACTGGCCATAGCCTCTGTTGGAGTTTCAAGATAGGACAAACAGGATGCGTCTAACTTAAATTTCCAAAACTCATAGAGACTGGTATCGGCGACAAAGGCTAACGAAAGCAAGACTGCCGCAATAACATAGTAAATCTGGAATATCCATTTAGGAGTATTGAACCAAAATGATGCTATCACTAAAAGGAAAGGTATGGCAAGCATATAAAGAGTCATGCTCAGATCTAAACTCAATCCATGATAAAGTACCTGAACAACATCTAAGAAGGACAAGTTTTCACCGCCTAAGTTATAGAGTATAAAGACTATTTTGGCAACAATAAAAAAGAATACAGTAGCCAGGTAAAACTTTAAGAGATAGAATATCCTTTGCTTCATAAGCTCTGCATATCATTCAGTTTCTTATAATAGCCGTCAATACTGAGCAGTTCGTCATGTGTACCACGCTCTACTATCTGTCCTTCGTGAAGGACGCAGATTTCATCGGCATTCTTAATAGTAGAGAGACGATGAGCAATTGCCACAGTAGTGCGCGTCTTCATCAGTCGCTCCAAAGCATCCTGTACCAAACGTTCACTTTCAGTATCAAGGGCTGAAGTGGCCTCGTCAAGGATGAGGATGGGCGGATTCTTCAGAATAGCCCGGGCAATGGAGATGCGCTGCCGCTGTCCGCCCGAGAGACGTCCGCCACGGTCGCCGATGTTAGTATCAAACTGGTGTTCCGACTGCATGATGAAGTCATATGCATTAGCTATCTTGGCTGCCTCGGCTATTTGCTCATCGGTAGCACTATCCACACCAAACGAAATATTATTGCGGAAGGAATCGTTGAAGAGGATGGCTTCTTGATTGACATTACCTATCAACTGACGCAAATCCCAAATGCCTAAATCCTTGACATTGATTCCGTCTATTAGCACTTCACCTTCCTGTACGTCGTAATAACGGGGGATTAAGTCAACCATAGTTGATTTACCACTACCCGACTGACCCACAATAGCAATCGTCTTACCCTTCGGAATCACGAGATTAATATGGCGAAGCACCCATTGGTCGCCATAACGGAACGATACATCACGGAACTCTATCTGATGTTCAAACGAAGCCAAGTGCTTGGGGCGTACAGGCTCTTTGATAGTGTTTTCTGCCAAAAGTATCTTGTCGATGCGTTCCATAGAAGCAAGACCTTTAGGAATGTTATATCCTGCGCGAGAGAATTCCTTCAATGGATGTATAATGGAGTATAGAATCACCATGTAATAGATAAACATCGGACCAGTAAATACATGATAGTTAAGAACTAAAACGCCTCCAAACCATAACACGACAACGACCAAAAGTGTACCTAAAAATTCACTCACAGGATGCCCTAGCTGTATGCGAAGATGTACACGAGTCAATTGATTACGATAAGTTGTATTAATTTGCTCAAACTTATCTGTCATTTTGCCTTCTGCACAAAAAGCCTTGATGATACGCAACCCGCCCAAGGTCTCTTCAATAACACTCATTGTGTCACTCCACAGCATTTGTGCTTTTACACTCTTCTGTTTCAGACTCTTACCCACTAATCCCATCAGCCAAACGACTAAAGGAATAAGAATAACTGTAAATAGTGTCAGTTGCCAAGACAAGGCTATAAGGGTCACAAAATAAACAATAATCAGAATTGGATCCTTCATCAATAAGTCTAATGATGACATCACTGAGGCTTCAACTTCCTGGACGTCTCCACTGATTCGAGCAATAATATCACCTTTCCGTTCTTCGGAGAAAAAACCAAGAGGCAATGAAACAACCTTCCGGTACATTAAATTACGGATGTCCCTAACCACTCCGGTACGTATGGGTGTCAGCAAAGCGCCTCCAAGGTAATAGGCACCTGTCTTTAATAAAGTCATAAAAGCTAAGAACAAACCTATAATTAACAGGGTTGCAGTAGCTCCATAGTTACCAATTAAACCATTAACATAATAATTCATGTTGTTCATTAGCACTTCTTGGATATTGCTCCAGTCCCATGCCATTAAAGCCGTGGCCTTCTCAGCTTCTCCTGTCTGGAAAATGATTTGCAGAATTGGTATTAAAGCAGCAAAGGAGAATATATTCAATAATGCTGACAACACATTGAAAATAATAGAAAGAATCACATACTTCTTGTAAGGTGGTAAAAATCGTTTTAGTACTTGCAAAAATTCTTTCATACTTCTTCTCCAAATAAAGTTGCACTTGTACTATTGGTAATCTTCACGCGAACAGTCTCGCCAATGTGATGGTTACCCTTATCGAACACCACCATCTTGTTTTGTTCTGTTCGGCCACAGAGTTGTGAGCGACTGCGCTTAGAGAAACCTTCCACCAGAACATCGAACTCCTTGCCCTCGTCTTTCTTATTTTGCTGGGCAGAGATTTCTGTCTGCAAGGCGATGAGTTCGTTCAAACGGCGAATCTTCTCTTCCTCTGGAACATTGTCTGGCAAATGTTTTGAGGCGTAAGTTCCCGGGCGCTCTGAATATTTAAACATAAAGGCAGAATCGTAACCCACCTCGCGCATCAAGTCCAGTGAAAGTTGATGGTCTTCTCCCGTCTCTGAATGATAACCCACGAAGATATCGGTGGAAAGGCCACAATCAGGAATGATGCGACGAATAGCTGCCACACGATCAAGATACCACTCACGGGTGTATTTACGGTTCATCAGTTTCAGTATTCGGTCTGAGCCACTCTGCACGGGCAAGTGGATATGCTTGCAGACATTAGGCATCTCGGCTATCACCTTCAGTGTCTCATCACTCATATCTTTAGGATGACTGGTGGTGAAGCGGACTCGCATCTCAGGCGCCTCCGTTGCGACCCTCTTCAACAACTCTGGGAATCCATTTCTCATTCCTAACTCCTCATTTCTCATTTCGAAAGAATTCACATTCTGTCCCAACAAGGTCACTTCCTTGAATCCACGGTCTCGAAGGTCGCGCACTTCACGAAGAATGCTTTCCACATCTCTTGAACGTTCACGGCCACGAGTGTAAGGCACAATGCAATAATGACAGAAATTGTTGCAGCCACGCATGATGCTGACAAAACCACCTATCTTATGTCCTAAACCAATACGCTGAGGCACTACGTCTTTATAGGTCTCTGAGGTGGAAAGTTCGATGTTGATGGCCTTTTGTCCCAACTCAGCCTGAGCTATCAAGTCGGGCAAAGAAAGATAGGCATCCGGACCTGCCACCAAATCGCAGTGATGGTTCTGGAGCAAGTCATCTTTGACACGTTCTGCCATACAACCAAGAACGCCAATGATGAGGGAGCCACTGCTCCGTGCGCGGCGCAAAGCATCCAAAGCGTCCAAACGATGGAATATCTTCTGTTCGGCATTGTCGCGAACAGAACAGGTGTTGAGGAAGACGGCATCTGCCTCATTGATATCGTCAGTCGTCTCGTAGCCAGCCATCTGCATGATACTCGCAACGACTTCAGAATCTGCCACATTCATCTGGCATCCATACGTCTCTATGTAGAGTTTCTTCATGTTTTTTTCTTTTTGCTTGCAAAGTTACGCTTTTTTTCGTATTTTTGCATCGATATTTACCAAAACTTAATGAAATGATGAAAATACTACGTGTTTTATTCATCGCTTTACTGGTGATGATGACATCTGGAGTGAATGCCCAGACTGTCTATAACAGCAATGGAAGTAGTTGTGGAAAAATCGAGAGTAACGGCACCGTGCGCAACAGCAGTGGGTCGAGCATCGGAAAAATCGATAGCGATGGCACTGTGCGTAATGGCAACGGAAGCAGTATTGGTAAAATAGACCGTGACGGTACCATTCGCAACAGCAATGGCAGCAGTATCGGTAAGGTGGAGAGCAACGGTACCGTACGCAACGGCAATGGTAGCAGTATTGGAAAAATAGAAAGCGACGGCACCGTGCGCAATGGCAATGGAAGTAGCATCGGCAAGGTGCAGGGCGTACCCAAAGAATGGGCTGCTGCCTACTTCTTCTTTTTCTTCTAAAACATAAACAACAAAAAAGATAGTATTTGATGGAACTGATTAAAGACAAAGAGTTTGGTGGAGAGCGCCCGCTGTTCACCATTCATGACACACGACTGGAAAATATCACCATTACGGATGGTGAGAGTGGTATCAAACAATGCCAGAACTTAGAGGCCAGCAATTGCCGTTTCTATGGTAAATATCCTTGGTGGCACGTAGATGGTGCACTGATAGAAGATTGTTATTTTGCATTGGATTCGCGTTCGGCTATCTGGTACACCAACGACTTGGTGATGCGTCGTTGCCGTATTGACGCGCCGAAATTCTTCAGAGAAATGAAGAATGTGGAGTTGGAGGATGTTCAGATATGTGATGCCGACGAAACTTTCTGGAAGGTGGACGGCCTGAAACTGAAGAACGTGCGACTGCACGGAGGAACATATCCCTTCATGTTCTCGAAGAATATCTATGTGGATGGGCTGGAAAGCGACTCAAAATATGTGTTCCAATACTGCAAAAACGTTGAGATTCATCATGCCAAGATTCTTACCAAGGACTCTTTCTGGGAGTGCGAGAATGTAACCATCTATGATTCTGAATTGGATGGTGAATACTTGGCATGGCACTCGAAGAACGTTCGATTGGTGAATTGTCATTTAGCAGGAGAACAATTGCTTTGCTATGCCGATAATCTGGTATTGGAGAACTGTACCTTCGACAAGGCCTGCGACCGTATCTTTGAATACTCTACCGTTGAAGCCGATATAAAAGGACATATCACGCATATCAAGAATCCTACCAGCGGACATATCGTTGCAGACTCTATCGGTTCGGTGACTATTGACGAGAATGTGCGTCAACCGAATAACTGTGTGATTGAGGTGAGAAGTAAAAAGTAAGATGTCTGAGGGAAGAAGGATGAAGTACGATTTTGATGAAATCATTGAACGCCGAGGCACAGGTAGTGTAAAGTGGGACGAAAGTCCCTCTGCTGATGTTATCCCCATGTGGGTGGCCGACATGGACTTCAAGGCGGCTCCTGCCATTTTGGAAGCAATCCGTAAGCGGGCGGAGCATGGAGTGTTTGGCTATGCGCTGGTAGAAGATGAATACTATGACGCCATCATCTCCTGGTTTCAGCGCCGCCATCAGTGGACCATCAGGAGAGAAGAGATTCTCTATACCACAGGGGTTATCCCTGCTATGTCATGTGCCATCAAAGCACTGACAATGCCTGGCGAGAAAGTGCTCATCCTTTCGCCTGACTACAACTGCTTCTTCTCCAGTATCCGCAACAACGGCTGTGAAGTGCTTGAGAGTGTGTTGCGATTCAGTCGTAACATTCCCAATCGTTTTGAGGTGGATTGGGAAGATTTCGAGCATCAATGTGCTGACGAGAAGACCACTGTCTTCCTGCTCTGCAACCCCCATAACCCAACAGGACGCGTATGGAGCAAGGAAGAACTGCAACAGATGGCAGATATCTGTCATCGGCATCAGGTACGTATCATCTCTGATGAGATACACTGCGAACTGATCATGCCTGATCACCAGTTCTGCCCTATGGCAACTGTAGATGACGAGGCCATTATCCTTAACTCGCCCACCAAGTCATTTAACATCGCAGGACTGCAGGTAGCCAACATCATCTGCCGTAATGCAGAATGGCGCAGGCGTATTAACCGAGCTATCAATATTAACGAGGTATGCGACTTGAATCCCTTCGGACCTGTTGCCTTGAAAGCTGCCTATAACGAGAGCGAGGCGTGGATTGACGAGCTGAACCAATATCTGTGGGACAACTACCAAGCGCTGAGTGATTTCGTCGCTCAGAACATCCCCCAATGGAAAGTGATGCCTCTGGAAGGCACCTATCTCGTCTGGGTAGATGTCTCCCTCTGCTGCGATAATGTCACAGCATACACAGACAAGTTGATGCAGGAGGCAAAGGTATGGCTCAACCCAGGCACCATGTATGGGGCAGAGAGCGGGAAAGGATATGTCCGCATCAATATCGCCTGCCCGAGAAGCAGGATGATGGAGGCCTTACAACGAATCAGCACTGTTGTTTAATCGGCTGCAAAATGATAGCGCTGACCTGCCTGTGTCGGCAAGTCATACTCATACACCCGACGAAGTGTCGGCAGATGGAAGTCCTTGAGTTCTTTGGAACGTACAGGGGCTTTTATTTTTGCTGGAGCGAGAAGCGGATTGGGGCACTCGCCCTTGGCCTCCTGCAAGCCCTCTCCCTTCAAGGGCACATAGGAACGAAGGCGCAACGTACCTCCTATGGTAGATAGAATTTCTGCCTCTTTTAGCTTTCCATCTTTCCATTTCATCTCCACCTCAAAGCCACCACGGGCTCGCAAGCCCTTCACCTTTCCTGCTGACCAAACATCAGGAAGGGCAGGCAACAGATGAACAGCTCCATCATGACTCTGCAACAGCATCTCGGCAATACCTGCCGCACAGCCGAAGTTGCCGTCTATCTGGAAAGGAGGATGGGCATCGAAGAGATTCGGATAAGTGCGCCCATCAGGATAATCCTTCATCTTCGAATCATCAGGCAATAAATGCAACATATTGGAAAGGATACGGAAAGCATGATTGCCATCCAGCATACGTGCCCAGAAATTCATTTTCCACCCTAAGCTCCAACCCGTTGCCATATCGCCTCTTTGCTGAAGTGTATTGGCAGCGGCTGCAAAGAGATCGGGATGCTGATAGGGCGATATCTGATTGGACGGATAGAGTCCGTAAAGATGGGAAATATGCCGGTGCTCGTCCTTAGGGTCGTCACCATCCCATATCCACTCCTGCAACTGACCGTATCGACCTATCTGCATAGGAGCTAACTGGCTGATGGCTTGTTGCAAACGCTGCTGATAGCCGACATCCTTAATACCTAACACCTTCATGGCCTGCAACGTATTCGACAGTACATCGAACACAATCTGATTGTCCATCGTAGAGCCGGCAGTCACCGTCGTCTTCTTTCCCACTGGTCCGTGTTCTGGCGAAACGGTAGGTACCGTCATCAACCAGCCATATTGAGGATGTACCTGCATATAATCCAACAGGAAATCGGCTGCTCCCTTCATGACATCATAATTGTTTTGCAGGAAAAGTTTGTCGCCAGTAAACAGATAGTGCTGCCACAGATGGGTGGTCAACCAGGCTCCGCCCGTAGGGAACATGCCCCATGTTGTACCATCTACAGGTCCTGCGATGCGCCATATATCAGTATTGTGATGAGCCATCCACCCCTGACAGCCATACATCGTGCGAGCAGTCTCACGTCCTGTCTCACTCAAGTCGCGGATAAGCGAAAAAAGAGGCTGTTGCGTCTCTGCCAGATTGCCCACCAATGCTGGCCAATAGTTCATCTCAGCATTGATATTGATCGTGTATTTCGAGTCCCAGGGAGCTTCCATCTTGTCGTTCCATACACCTTGCAGATTGGCAGGCTGTCCACCTGGTTGAGAGGAGGAAATCAGCAGGTAGCGCCCATATTGGAACATCAAGGCAACCATACCCATATCCTTGCTGCCTGCAAAATGTGCTAAGCGTTCGTCAGTAGGAAGGTTGGAAGCATCCGCCCCTCCAATCTGTAAACTGACACGCTGGTATTGCTGTTGGTATTTCGCCAGATGGCGCTTCAGCAGTTCGTCGTAACCCTTATCACGGATGGAGGCTATCACCTGCCGGGTTCGCTCTGTGGGATTACCACTAACATCGTGATAGTTGACAAAATTGGTGGCTGCCGTGATATAGATAGTGGCTTCGGTAGCATCCTCAACAACCACCATATCGGGAGTATTGTCCCATCTGCCGTCACTCTTCACCAGACACCGTATCTCTGCTGTCAACTTGCCAGGAATACCCTCTTGCTCCACATTCTGTACTGTTGCCACCAGTTCTCCTTCGTTCGCATGACTGCTGTTCTTCAGCGATGTGTTGCACCAATGACTGAGCGAGAAAGCCAGTTCACCCTTCTTGTCGGCCTTCAAGCGCATCACGATGGCATTGTCGGCTTGCGAGGCAAAGACCTTACGTGTGTAAGTGACACCATTCAACTTATTCTTATAGGTGGTGGTACTGACGGCATTTTCCAGATTCAGTTCGCGACGGAAGTTGGATGCATGTTCGAAATCGATGCCGCCAAATAACTTCAAACTGCCCAACGGCAAGTATCGCATGCCATGAGGCCCTTTAATGAAATACTTGTCCAACAAGGCATGAGCCGCCTCTTCCTTGCCGGCAAAAATGCTGTCGCGCACTTCCTGCAAGTGAGCTTTAGCCTCAAGACTGTTATTGTTGTAGGGCGAACCACTCCAAAATGTCTCTTCGTTCAACTGTATCGTCTCGCCATCCGTCTCACCATAGACCATAGCCCCTAAGTGAGAATTACCAATAGGCAGCGCTTCTAACCAATGGGAAGCAGGCCGATTATACCATAACCGCTGTGACGGCTGCTGAGCCGACACATGAATAAATGTTGTTGATAATAATAAAATTAGCAGAATCTTTTTCATAAGCATTACTGGTTCATTAGTTCCAAAGCTCGTTTTACTACATCGTTCGACTCGTTCATCACGGCGAAATACTGACTCGTATCCCACAGGTCGCGCGCCACCAAAGCTTTTAGTTGCAACTTCAGGTAAGGCATCGTAGTCTTCAGTTCCTCGTCATCCTTGGGTTTGATGTTCTGCTTCTCAGCCTCAGCCAGAATACCATCCGTCACAGAGGCAGGTATTTCGAACTCCTGTTGGAAACGGGCAATGGTAGGATATTGTTTCTTCAACGCCTTGCGCTGCTGGTCAACATAGCGCAGACTTGCATTGATAATGAGCGAACGGGCAGACATCTCACGATGGAAACGGGTATATTTGGTGGTGTCTAAAGGCACATAATAATCGGGCATGATGCCTCCTCCGCCATAAACCACCCGATGCTCTTTCAACGTATAGTATTTCAAAGAATCAACGAAATGGATACTGTCCTCGTGCATCAGTTCACCACTCTTCAGCCGATTCACTACATCCATAGCGTAATCGCCCTTCTTTCCTTTCTCGTAAGGTTTCTGGATGCAACGCCCTGACGGGGTGTAATAATGGGCAATAGTGAGACGTAGCATCGAACCGTCAGGCAAGTCAATAGGACGCTGCACCAAGCCCTTGCCATAGGAACGTCGCCCCACTACCAGTCCTCTGTCCTGATCCTGAATGGCACCCGTCACGATTTCAGCAGCGGAGGCAGAATAGCTGTCCACCAATACCACTACTTTTCCTTTTTCGAAGAGACCGTTGCCCTGAGCGCGATACTCATTGCGAGGAACACGACGCCCTTGGGTATAGACAATGAGTTCGTTGTTGTCCAGAAATTCGTTGGCGATTGCTACGGCTGCATGCAGATATCCACCCCCATTCTCTTGCAGGTCGAGGATCAGCGACTGCATCCCCTCGCCAGTCAACTTCATGATACTCTGGCAGAACTCTTCGTGGGTCTGGGCACCAAAACTGCCAATACGGATATAGCCGATGCCTGGACGTATCATATAGGCAGCATCGATAGACTTCACTGGTATCTTGTCGCGCGTCACCACAAAGCGGAGGGTATCGGCAATGCCACGTCGGACGACACCTAAGTTCACCTTTGTTCCCTTCGGACCACGCAGACGACGCATGATTTCCTCCTTGGGCATCGAAACACCAGCAATAGCCGTATCGTTTACGGATACAATACGGTCACCTGCTATGATACCTTGTTTTTCTGACGGTCCCCCAATCACGGGCTGTATGACCAGCAGTGTATCTTCCACCATATTAAACTGCACACCAATGCCCTCAAAGTTGCCTTGCAGAGGTTCGTTGGCTTCCTTCACTTCCTTGGCAGTCATGTAACTGCTATGGGGATCCAGTTTCTCAATCATCCCTTTGATGCCATCCTCCACGAGTTTCTGCTCGTCAACACTGTCAACATAAAGGTTATTGATGGCCATCTCGGCAATCTGCAGTTTGCGCATGGGCGAATCACTGCCCATGTTGATGCGGAGCTGGGCACTGGCGGGTATGGAAAGCTGCGATAATATTGCAGCAGACAGAACTAACTTCTTAATCATAGACTTCTTCCTCCTCTGGACGGTCTTCCTCAATGACAAGGTTATCAATGATGAAGTTCTGACGCTCCATCGTGTTCTTGCCCATATAATATTCCAACAATTTCTGTACCTGGTCATTCTTGTGGAGGGTTACTTGCTCCAAGCGGATATCAGGACCTATGAAGCCGGCAAACTCCTCTGGAGATATCTCACCCAAGCCCTTGAATCGGGTGATTTCTGGGTCGGGACCTAAATCATGGATAGCTGCCACGCGTTCTTCCTCGCTATAGCAGTAACGGGTGATGAAATCGCTCTTCTTGCCTTCTGTCTTGGCATCGGCCTCAGCCAGCACTTTCTTGTTCTTAATCTTCGTACGACGATTACGCACACGGAAGAGTGGTGTCTGCAACACATATACATGTCCCTTCTTGATGAGTTCAGGGAAGAACTGCAGGAAGAACGTGATAATCAGCAGTCGGATATGCATACCGTCAACATCGGCATCGGTAGCCACTATCACCTTATTATATCTAAGGGTGTCCAGACCTTCCTCAATGTCGAGGGCTGCCTGCAACAGGTTGAACTCTTCGTTCTCATAAACCACCTTTTTGGTAAGTCCGAAACTGTTGAGGGGTTTTCCTCGCAATGAGAAGACTGCCTGCGTATTCACGTCACGACTCTTGGTGATACTTCCGCTGGCAGAATCGCCCTCGGTGATGAAGATGCTCGACTCTTCCTTACGGTCGTTCTTGGCATCGCTGAAATGAATGCGGCAGTCGCGCAATTTACGATTGTGCAGGTTGGCCTTCTTGGCACGTTCACGAGCCAGTTTGGTGACACCAGCCATCGCCTTGCGCTCTCGTTCGGTCTCCTTAATCTTCTGTTCCAGCACTTCCACCACGTCCTGATGGATGTGCAGATAGTTGTCAACCTCCTGCTTGACGAAGTCGCCAACATATTTATTGATGCTCACCCCATCGGGCGACATGCTGGTAGAACCCAACTTGATCTTCGTCTGACTCTCAAAAATCGGTTCCTCTACGTTGATGGAGATAGCAGCCACAATACCTGCACGGATGTCGCCATATTCATACTTGTTGAAAAACTCCTTGATGGTTCGGGCGATGTGCTCCTTGAAAGCACTCTGATGCGTTCCGCCCTGGGTCGTATGCTGACCGTTGACGAAGGAATAGTATTCCTCGCCATACTGGTTGGCATGAGTAAAGGCTATCTCGATATCTTCGCCCTGCAGATGGATGATGGGGTAGAGTGCATCGTTGGTCATGCGGTCCTTGAGCAAATCCTCCAATCCATGACGCGAGAGGATGCGCCGACCGTTATACATTATGGTCAGTCCCGTGTTCAGATAGGTATAGTTACGAAGCATGTTTTCCACGATTTCGTCGTGGAATCTATAGTTCTGGAACTTGGTATTATCCGGTTCGAAATAGATGTAGGTACCATTCTCGTCCTGCGAAGGTTCCGTGACGTCGCTGATGAGTTCACCGCATTCGAAAACAGCCTTGCGCACTTTCCCGTCGCGATAGCTATGCACCTCGAAACGACTGCTCAGAGCATTGACGGCTTTCACACCCACACCGTTCAAACCAATAGACTTCTTAAAGGCTTTGGAATCAAACTTACCACTGGTGTTGAGAATACTGACCGACTCAATGAGCTTACCCTGGGGGATGCCTCGTCCGTAGTCGCGGACGGAGATACGCAGATTGTCGTCCACATTCACTTCTATGCGGTCGCCGGCTTTCATCTTAAACTCGTCGATGGAGTTGTCGAACACTTCTTTCAACAACACATAGATACCGTCCTCAGGCGAAGAACCGTCACCCAGTCGGCCAATATACATACCTGGGCGCAGACGGATATGTTGCAAACCTGTCAGGGTTTGTATATTACCTTCGTCGTATTCTACTGATGCGTTCTCTTCGATGATATTTTTCTCTTCACTCATATTGCGTTATAAACTTTTCTTGTAACAACGGCGGCGCTTGTGCTGTTCGTGCTCCAGATACTGCCACTGCGACTGCACTTTCTCGTTGGTTTCCATCTCGACATTGGTCTCGCCCCACTTGAAACCGTACTTCTGATAACGGGGGATGAGGTCGTAGAAGAGCAATGCATTGGCTCCTTTCTGTTGATATTCAGGCAGGATACCGATGAGCAACAAGTCCAGGCACTCGGCCTTATGGAACTTCATAGCCCTCAGACAGTGCCACCATCCGAAGGGCCACAACCGCCCGTTCCTGCATTTCTGCAAGGCGCGCGTCATATTGGTGATGCTGATGCCCACACCGATAATGTCATGATCGGGAGTGTTCCAGTCTTCTATCAAGCAGAGCATATCCATGTCGAGCATGGGGAAATACATCTTCAGGTATTCGTCAATCTGGCCTTCCGTCATCTCGGAGAAACCATAGATGTTCTGATACGACTTGTTGATGACGCTAAGCACTTTGCGACCAATTTGCTTCTTGCCGAATATCTGGCTGCGCTTGGGGTGCACAGGGTGCAGATTATAGCGTTTCATCACCATTTGAGCTATCTTCTGATATTTCTCCGGCATCCCGTCCTTTGGCACAATGAGTTTGTATTCCACATAGTCGTTGTCCTTTTCGAAACCACCCAGCTGCTCCATGTGGCGAGGGTAATAGTCGTAGTTGTAGATGGTGGCCATCGTGCCCAACTGGTCGAATCCCTCGATGAGCATTCCCTCTGGGTCGAGATCGGTAAATCCCAGCGGACCCACCATCTGGGTCATTCCTTTCGAACGTCCCCACGCTTCGACAGCAGCAAACAACGCGCGCGACACTTCCAAATCGTCGATAAAGTCTAACCAGCCAAAGCGCACGCTCTGCGTGTCCCAGCGGTCGTTTGCCCGATGGTTAATGATGCCGGCTATGCGCCCTACCACCTTCCCGTCGCGATAGGCCAGAAAATATTCTGCCTCGCAAAACTCGAAGGCTGCATTCTTGTCTTTACTCAACGTGTGAACCTCGTCGGAATGCAGGTTCGGCGCATCGTAAGGATTACCTCTATATAGGTCGTAGTGAAACTGGATGAAAGCTTCCAGGTCTTTCTTGTCGGCTACTTTCCGTATCTCAACTGATGACATTCTTCTTATACCTTATTAATATACTTCTTGCAAAGGTACGAAAAAACGCAGAAACGCACAAGATTTTAACCTATTTTACGGCAAATAAACAACTGATGCGAACCATCCGACAGCGTAGTTCCGAAAATGAACACATCGCCTCCATCCTTGATTTTCAGTTTCTTACGCAGCATTTCTGCTGTCATGGGGAAGTTGCGGACGGCAATATTGGCCTGCGTGACAGGCTTCAGAACCGACTTCAGTTCCTGCTTGTTCATCGAGCAGGAGGATTCCACCAGGAAACGCCGACCAGGGAAATCGGCTACATCATGGTCGGCTACGAACAGGTGAGAATTGGCTGACAACTGCTGAACGCCAAACGTTTGACTCACTTCCCTAAAGCACCCAGCCTTCATGATACTGGCATTCGGTTCGAAGAGATAGTTCCCGGCAAATATTCCCACCTTGGGAATAAAACATTCCCACTTTGGGAATAAATCATTCCCACCTTGGGAATAAAAAGTCCCCTCCTTGGACAATAACGAGAACGCCCTACCGTCGTTGACGCAAACCAAAAGCAAACCTTCGGAGGGCTTACTACCAAGCACTAAAAGGAGTTCCTTGCACTCGTTGCCTACACTCACGATGTGTACTTCCCGCACGCCTTCCAAGTCGCTGACGGCCTTGCGCCAATCGAGCATAGGCGATAGTTTGAGGATGACGCAATGGGCTTTCTCGCGCAACAAGGGCAACAGTTCGATGACATTAGGCGAACAGTCGGCTATGCCATAGGTACGACTGCCTTGCTGATCGCGTCTGGCAGGATCGAGGTAGATGACATCCACAGGCGCCATCTCCTTCAGATAATCTTCAGCCTCAGCACACACCACCTCTGCCTCCAATCCCAAACATTGAAAGTTATGGCGCGCTATCTCGCACAGTTCAGGATTACGCTCCACATAAATGCGACGCTCAAAAGCACGACTCATATAGGAAAAATCCACACCGAACCCACCAGTCAAATCCACAAAGACTCCCCTCTCAGAAGGAGAGGGGCAGGGAGTGAGGCTTTCCTTATAAAGCGCTGTTTCCTCGCTGGAACATTGTTCCATATTCAGATGGGGTGGATAGATGATGTCCTCCATCTCAGCCCATGCAGGCAGTTTCTTGCGCGCCGTCTGCCATCCGGCTATCTGTTGCAGAGCCATAGGCATATCAATGTCAGCCCCCTTGCCTCCCTTCAGGGCCAGTTGGCGCACATCCTCCATGCGATGCTCTTGGATAAACCGTCGTGTTGCCTCGTTCATATAAAAAGAGTGACTCAGGAGCTAACCCCTGAGTCACCTATTTAGAATGGATTCTTAAGCGAATGGATTCTCTGTGGGATAGAAGTCACCCTTGGGGAAGTTGTAGTCAATCTCCTCAACAGGAATACCCATGTACTTCAGCACTTCCCAGAGATACTTACCAGTATGACCGAACATCACAGCGCAGTGGTGTGGATAGTGCTTCTCAATCAGGACGTGACGATAGAAGCGGCTCATGTTCTTGATACCGAAGATACCGATAGAACCGAACGAACGGGTAGCTACTGGGATAACCTCACCCTGTGCGATGTAAGCACGCAACTTGGTGTCGGCTGTTGACTGCAAACGATATACCGTTGCCAAACCTGGCTTGATGTCACCTTCCAGAGTACCGTTGGTTACCTCAACAGGCAAGTTACGGGCCATGATGCGCTGGAAGCACATGTTGCAGTTGCAAATCTTAGAAGAAGCAGTGTTACCACAGTGGAAGCCCATGAAGATTTCCTTGTCTGTATAGGTATCGCAAGCGAACTTCTTGCCCTTGATGCTCTCCTCGTACATATCGTTAGGTACGGTATTGTTGATGTCAAGCAGTGTAACGGCATCCTGAGTAATGCAAGTTCCGATGTATTCTGACAATGTACCATAGATATCTACCTCACAGCTAACAGGAATACCACGCATGGTCAGACGGCTGTTTACATAGCAGGGAACGAAACCGAACATGGTCTGGAAAGCAGGCCAGCACTTGGTTGTCAGTGTTACGAACTGGCGAGAACCCTTGTGACCCTCAATCCAGTCGAGCAGTGTCAACTCATACTGAGCCAACTTAGGCAATACCTGTGGAATCTTGTTGCCGTGACCCAGCTCGGCAGCCATATCCTTGGCAACCTCCTCGATACGTGGGTCGCCAGCGTGCTTCTGGAACGACTCCAGCAAGTCGAGCTCTGAGTTCTCTTCAATCTCAACATCGAGGTCATACAACGCACGGATAGGAGCGTTACAAGCCAGGAAGTTATTAGGACGAGGACCGAAGCTGATAATCTTCAGGTTCTTCAAACCTACGATGGCACGTGCGATGGGCAGGAACTCATGAATCAGTTCTGCGCAGTGAGCAGCGTCACCAACGGGCTCTTCAGGAATATAGGCACGAGTCTTGCGGAGAGACAGTGCGTGGCTGGCATTCAGCATACCGCAGTAAGCATCGCCACGACCGTCAATCAGGTCGTTCTGAGTTTCCTCAGCAGCAGCACAGAACATAGCAGGACCATCGAAATACTTAGCCAGCATGGTCTCAGAAATCTCAGGACCGAAGTTGCCCAAATATACGCAGAGGGCGTTACATCCGGCCTTCTTGATATCCTCAAGAGCCTGACACATGTGAATCTCGCTCTCAACGATACAGATAGGACACTCGTAGATGCCTTCCTTGCCAAATTTCTTCTCATACTCGGCAATCACAGCCTTACGGCGGTTAACAGCCAGAGACTCTGGAAAACAGTCGCGACTTACAGCGACGATTCCAATTTTAATTTCAGGTACATTTTTCATTTTAAGAATAGCGTTTAATAAAGTAATGTTTAGTCTATTTATGGCTGCAAAGATACAAAGAAGTTTGTAAATAACTCAAAGTTTTCCTGCTTTTTTTCTCGTTTGATTGTTGGTTTCACTTTTTTTAGTATCTTTGCACCCAATGGCGATAAAATATACACATAAAGAAGAGCTGTGGAATGCATGGAGTCACGCTGGAGGCATCGTAATGGGTGTTGCTTTTGGTATTGTTTTCATTGCTATGACATTCAAAGGCGACAATCCTTGGGCGCGACTGGGTGTTTGTCTTTATCTTTTTGGAATGTTGGCTTCGTATGCGGCCTCAACCATTTATCACACCCTACCCCGTCGCTCTATATGGAAAGAACGGTTGCGCCATTGGGACCATGCAGCCATCTATTGGCATATCGCAGGTTCCTATTCACCACTCACCTTGATTGCCCTGCGCGAGCAAGGTTATTGGGGGTGGAGCCTCTTTTCGTTTGTATGGACTTGTGCTATAGCAGGTACCATCGTGAGTTTCATCAAGTTGAAGGAGCATTCCAACGTCGAGACTTTCTGTTACGTTGGTATGGGCTTGAGTGTATTGATAGCTTTCAAGCCTCTTCTCGATTCCGTTTCCACAGCAGCCGTCATCTGGATTATAGCAGAAGGCGTCTGCTATATCACAGGCGCCCTCTTCTATTCGTTCAACAAAAAGCGATATATGCACTCCGTCTTCCACTTCTTCGTCCTGGCTGGCAGCATCTGCCACATCATCGCCGTCTGGGACGTGTTGATGGAGTACCTTTAAACAGTATTTACTTGATATATTCCGAGAAATCGGTGAGTTTCATGTCGCCCTTGCGAGCCAGTGTGTCGTGCATTGCGAAGGCGGCTGTAAGATTGTGACGTGTCTGTCCCATCTTGGAAATCTTCAGATAGTCCCACAGCAACTGCTTGTAGTCAGGATGAGCACAGTTCTCGATGATGGTCTCGGCACGCTGTGCAGGACTCTTGCCACGCAGGTCGGCAATACCCTGTTCGGTGACGATGATGTTCACATCATGCTCAGAGCTATCCTGATGGCTGACGAAAGGAACAATGCTGGAAATAACACCACCCTTAGCCACAGAAGGACAGGTGAAGATAGACAGGTAGGCATTGCGGATGAAGTCGCCACTGCCTCCGATTCCGTTCATCATCTTCGTACCACTGATATGTGTTGAGTTGACATTTCCGTAGAGGTCGGCCTCAATAGCAGTATTGATGGCAATGACACCTAAGCGGCGGATAATCTCTGGTGAGTTGGAAATCTCGCTCTGGCGCAGGGTCAGGTGCTGCTTCATGTAGTCCATATTGTCGTAAACCTGCATCAGGCATTCGTTCGAAACAGTCAGCGAGCAGGCTGAGGCGTCCTTTACTCGACCAGTGAGCATCATGTCGATTACTGAGTTCTGAATCACTTCAGTATAGATATTGAAATCAGGCACGTGCTTGTCGGCACCCAGAGCGCCAAGGATGGCATTGGCAGTCGAACCTACACCGCTCTGCAGGGGGAGGAACTCACGTGGGATACGGCCCTTGTGCATTTCTTCTACCAAGAACTCTGCTGTCAGATAGCCGATCTTCTCAGTCACAGGGTCGCTGTCCTTGAAGGCACGGGCCTCATCAGGGATATTGCACTCTACCACACCTACCACCTTATCCTTAGGAATCGACACGTAAGGCTTACCAATACGATCGCCTACGTGCTCGATGGGAATTGCTTTGCGGTAAGGAGGATCCAATGGCTCATAGACATCGTGGATGAACTTGGCATTAGGATTATGGAACGAGTTGAGCTCCAGAATCACGTGCTTGGCCAGACGGGCAGCCGTAGGCGAAATGCCACCAGCGGCAGTCAGATAGACATGATAGTCATTGCCTACTTCCTCAATGTCGCAGACTTCGAGGATGGCCCAATCTACATCGCCATAGAAACCATAGCGCAACTCTTGTGCCATATGGCTCAGATGCAGGTCGTTATATGGGATTTCGCCCAGATTCACATGCTTACGGAAATCAGGGTTGGTGGTGTATGGGGCACGATACTTGATAGCCTGTGCATTAGCCAGATCGCCATCTGTTGACTGACCAGTAGATGCACCCGTAAAAATGCCTACCTTGAACTCACGTCCTGCCTCATGTTCGGCAATAGCCAATTTAGCCAACTCTTTCGTCGTTGCCTTAGCCACACCAGCAGGTGTAAAACCACTCATGGCGATGTTCTCGCCATTCTTAATCAGTGCTGCAGCCTCTGCAGCGGTCATACGTGTATAAGCCATATTTTTTGTACAATTTGCAAATTTGGGTGCAAAGTTACTAATAAAATAAGAATTAAGAATTAAGAATTAAAAATATTTTGTACCTTTGCACCAAATTTATATAGTGTTATGGAATCAAAATTAGTTATTTACAATACACTGACTCGTCAGAAAGAGCGTTTCGAACCCATCAACGCCCCTCATGTGGGTATGTATGTCTGTGGCCCTACCGTTTATGGCGATCCGCATCTGGGACACGCCCGTCCTGCTATCACCTTCGATTTAGTGTTCCGCTATTTGAAACACTTGGGTTATAAGGTGCGCTACGTGCGTAACATTACGGATGTGGGCCATTTGGAGCACGATGCGGATGAGGGCGAGGACAAGATAGCCAAGAAGGCTCGTCTTGAACAGTTGGAGCCGATGGAGATAGCCCAGTACTACACCAATCGCTATCATCAGGCAATGGACGCGCTGAATGTGCTGCCTCCTTCTATCGAACCACATGCTACGGGACATATCATTGAACAGCAGCAACTCGTGGAACAGATTATAAAAAATGGTTTTGCCTACGAGTCGAATGGTTCTATCTACTTTGATATCGAAGCCTACAATAAGAAATTCCATTATGGCATTCTTTCCGGCCGTTCACTGGAAAACATCAAGGACGAGAGTCGCGAACTGGCTGGAGTTGGCGAGAAACATAACCAAGCCGACTTTGCCCTTTGGAAGAAAGCAGCACCAGAACACATCATGCGTTGGCCTTCGCCTTGGAGCGACGGTTTCCCTGGCTGGCACTGTGAGTGCACAGCAATGGGGCGCAAATACTTAGGAGAGACATTTGATATTCACGGAGGCGGAATGGACTTGATATTCCCACATCACGAGTGTGAGATTGCACAGGCATACGCTTCCAATGGCAAACCTGCCGTCAAGTACTGGATGCACAACAACATGCTGACCATCAACGGCAAGAAGATGGGCAAGTCGTACAACAACTTCATCACGCTGGAGCAGTTCTTTACCGGCAATCATCCGTTGCTGGAGAAGGCCTATTCACCGATGACCATCCGCTTCTTCATCCTGTCAGCCCATTATCGTGGCACGGTAGACTTCTCGAACGAGGCACTGGTGGCAGCTGAGCGCGGACTGGAGAAGTTGATGAATGCCATTGCCGACATGGACCGCATCCAGCCCACCGACAAGTGTGATGCCGAGACGGAGAAGGTGGTTAAGGCACTGCGCCAGAAGTGCTATGACGCCATGAACGACGACCTTGCCACTCCGCAGGTTATCAGTAACCTTTTCGAGGCATGTACCGTCATCAACAAGTTGGTAGACCACAAGGCAACCATCTGTGCCGATTGTCTGAAGGAACTTTCAGAAACCATGCACCTTTTTGCCTTCGACATATTGGGATTGAAGGAAGAAAAGGGTGACAATAGCAGTGCTCGCGAAGAAGCCTTTGGCAAAGTGGTGGATATGGTACTCGACCTACGTGCCAAAGCCAAGGCAGATAAAGACTGGGCGACATCCGACAAGATTCGTGATGAGTTGGCAGCTGCCGGTTTTGAAGTGAAAGACACCAAGGACGGTGTGACGTGGCGATTGAATAAATAAGCTTTATAAAAGCCGAAGCTCCTCTGAAGCTTCGGTTTTTTATTGTCCCTCAAACGCCTCGTGTGTCATATAGACGGCTACGGTTTTATCACGAAGGTACTCGGCTGACATATACATCAGTCCTCCGTAAGGATTATTCGTTCCCCACGAATTCTTCATGGTGAAAAAAAGACGCTTGTGGGGATTACGGGCAATTCCTACAATCGCCATACAATGATTGTCGGTGGGAGCCGAATCCCAATGACCGTCAGCTATCCCTTCTTCGAAAGAGAACCCATATTCATCCGTATCGCCTTCCCAACAGACAGCATGACGGTTTCTGATGGCACGTTCTACACGGGCCAACAAGGAATCCTTAGGAATATTCCAAAAACGATTGCGCTCCCAGTTGTCTGGCAAGTCAAGCACTACGTATTGATTGTAGGGATAGTTCTCGTTAGAAGTTACGGCAATGTATTCATCTGGTGCACACACGCTATGAGCAAATTCCTGGGGCGTATAGCGCGCACCCAGCATAAATACCCATCGCGTCTGTGGCAATTTGTGATAAGAGGAATCAGGATATGCATCATAACTGACGATGCCGTGCTTCCCTATTATATTTAATAAGGTGGAACCCATAGCCCTGAGGTTACGCTTTTTCACCACTCTCTCGATGTAAGCTGTAGAGAGATGCACAGAGTCGCCTCGCAGGATATGCTCCGTTTCGATGGTAGAGAGCATGGCGTATGCCCAACAATACTGCGTGTTTGCCTGATCCTTAATCGGTGTCATGGGCAGACGCACTTCGTCTGTAAACACCACAGCCGGTCGTTTCTGACAAGCAGTAAAGCCCAATATCAAGAGTAAATATAATAATTTCCTTATCATGCTGCTGATTTACAAAGAAGTGCTGCAGGAAAAATACTGCAGCACTTATCGATTTTTGAACCTTAGTACCCAGACCCGGGCTCGAACCGGGATGGGTTGCCCCACTGGTGTTTGAGACCAGCGCGTCTACCGATTCCGCCATCTGGGCTCAAAAATTCGGCTGCAAAGATACGAATAAAAATTGAGAAACAACAACTGAACCATGAAAATTTTTATTTTTTCTTTATTTTCTTGTCTTTTCTTTGGACATATCAGGAATTATTCGTATCTTCGTAGCACAATTCTGAACTATATCTAATCTTATGAAAATTAACGAAAGTAGCTATTGTATTATTCTGGCAGGCGGAAGAGGAAGACGCCTATGGCCATGTAGTAGAGATGAGAAACCCAAACAATTTATTGATTTCTTTGGAACCGGACGTACTCAACTGCAACAGACATTCGACCGTTTTGCAAAGATACTACCTAAGCAGAACGTGTTCATTTGCACCAATAAGGAATATGCTCCTATTGTAAGGGAGCAACTTCCTGACCTCCATGAGGAGAACCTGATGATAGAACCCGTCAATCGCGGTACGGCTCCCAGTGTAGCATGGGCCAACATGCGGGTGTGCAGAAGAAATCCTGATGCCAGCGTCATCATCACCCCAAGCGACCAGCTGGTGCTCAACGAAGACTTGTTCTATCAGAATCTGGAAGAGGCTTTCTATTTCGTATCGCACCACGACAATATACTGACGTTAGGGGTGCAGCCCACTCGCCCAGAGCCTGGTTATGGTTATATCCAGAAGGGCGACATCATCATACCTGAAGTGGCTAAGATTCCTAAGATTTCTACCGTGCAGTCGTTTGTCGAGAAACCTGAACGTGACTTCGCGCAAATGTTTATGAACAGTGGGGAGTTCCTTTGGAATACGGGTATCATATTAAGTAAAGCCCAATTCCTGAACCATTGTTTCCGCCAGCTGTTCCCTGAAGTGCTTAACCGCTTCGATAACAGCCGTCTGGACATCACCATCGAGGAGGAGATGGCTTTTGTCAACGAGAATTATCCTTCTTATCCTAACCTGTCCATCGACCAAGGTGTGCTGGAACATATAGAGAATGTGTGTGTCATGAACTGCGACTTTGGATGGGCCGACCTGGGGACGTGGCATGCTCTATACGAATACATGAGTCGTGGCGAAGGCGATAATGTGGTGGTTGACTCAGAGGTCATCTTGGAGGACTGCACTAACAATGTTATCAAACTGCCTAAGGGCAGATTGGGCGTCATCAACGGATTGGACGGCTATATCGTGGCAGAAAGTGACAATGTGTTGCTGATATGCAAGAAAGGCGACTCGTCGGCGCTCGTTCGGAAATATGTGAACGAAGTACAGATAAAATATGGGGACGAGTATATTTAGTTGAAAGTAAACAAAAGGCGCTTGAGTGATTACTCAAACGCCTTTTGTATTTTTGCTGCTATTTCCTTGAACTCCTCTTCCGAGAGTTTCAGTTTCTCTTTGCGGAAGTCTGCATCAGCCTCGCTCTGCATGGGGATGAGATGGATATGTGCATGAGCCACTTCCAATCCCAACACCACTTGTGCTACCTTGCGACATGGGAAAGCTTTCTTGATAGCAATCGCCACACGCTTGGCAAACTGTTGATAGCGTGCCAATTCATCATCCTCCATATCGAAGAAATAATCTACTTCACGACGCGGAATCACCAATGTGTGTCCCTTCACCAATGGGTTGATATCCAGAAAGGCATAGAACTCGTCGTTTTCCGCACACTTATAACTGGGTATCTCGCCTGCTGCAATCTTTGAAAAAATATCCATAACTATGCAATTGAAATGTTCTCGATACGAAGTTTGATGGTGCCGCGAGGAATCGTAATCTCCACCTCGTCGCCCACCTTCTTACCCAACAGTCCTTGAGCAATAGGAGTCTTGATAGAAATCTTGCCGGCACGGAGGTCAGCTTCATTCTCACTGACAATGGTGTACGACATCTTGCTCTTGGTGGTCAGGTTGGTCATCTCCACCTTCGTCAGAATCTGCACAGTATCCGTACTCAGACGGGAAGTATCAACAACCTTCGCCTCAGAGATCGTCACCTTCAGACGGTTAATCTTATCCTCCAAGTGAGCCTGCGCTTCTTTAGCAGCATCATACTCAGAATTTTCACTGAGGTCGCCTTTCTCACGAGCCTCTGCAATAGCAGCGGAAGCCTTAGGGCGTTCCACGCTTTCCAATCGTTGTAATTCGGCTATCAACTTATCGTAGCCTTCTTGTGACATATAAGCCATACTTATTTACTTTTAATATTTACTTTTTCTCCGGATATGCAAAAAATAAAGAATCCCGACGCGATCATGTCGAAATCCCTGCTTGCTATCGTGTATAGTTATCGGTGCAAAGGTAGGAATTAATTTGCAAACAACCAAATATTTTTGCCGAAATTAATGTATTTTGATTGATATATATCAAGAAAGTGTGCGTACACAATTATTTTCCTTGCTCAGAACTTGCAGATTTTCTGGATGTTTGTATCTTTGCAATGTGTTTTTCATAGTATTAGATTTAAGGTTAACAAAGATTAGGAACTCAGCGGAGTTCCATTTTTTTTTGCCCTAAAGCGAAGCACCACATAGATGATGATGCCTGAAATTAGTCCTGCAAAGACATCGATGGCGTAGTGGGCATAGATATATACGGTTGCAAAACACATGAGCACATAAAAAGGCAACATGGAGAAAACGAGTCGCTTGCTACGAGTTTGGCAAGCCAATAGCATCATGACGGTTGTCACTCCCACATGACTGCTGGGGAAGGCGGCCGTGGGGCGCTCACCGGCATTGTGGGTAATCTCCAGCAAATGATAAAAGAATCCGTCGCTCCATCCAGGAGATGCCATCCTTTCACTATGGGTCAGGAAGAAGTCGCCTATGCTGGGGAATATACCTGCTGCTATCTTTTCCACACCAACGGCAAGATAATAGAACTGTGGTCCCGTGACTGGCAGGAGGACAAAAATCACATAATAGATATAAAAGGAAGATATCAATATATAAGCCGCCCTGTCGAACGACCGATAGCGGAAGAAGAAGTAGTAGAGTAGAATCACTACCATCAGTGGGAAGTAACTGACATACCCCAGGCACATCAATTCCGAGAACCATTCCCAAGGACACTGCTGCGAGAAGAGCAGAGACGGCTGACAATGGAATAGTTTTTGCTCAAACCCTGCAAAGATATGGTCGAGATTAGGCAGTACCCGGTTCAGTTCGTAGGTATCAGGATAAAACCACGACAGCGTTAGCATCAGTCCTGCAATACGCAGGAAATGAGTCAGTCGGCAGGGACGCCATTGGTAAACAGCCCACATGACCGCCATCAACAGTAACGTCTGGCCTCGCGTGATAAGCATCTGCAGGGGATTGACAAGAGAGTCCCACCAACAAATCATCAGCAACACGGTGAAAGCCATATAGGTAAGAATCACCCATTCAACAGGCCATATCTTCTTCATAACCATTTGTTTTCTTGATACCACTCAATGCTGCGACGCACGCCTTCAGCCAGCTTTACTTTCGGTTCGAATCCCAGTTCCTTGCGAGCCGGAGTGATGTCGCACCGCCAGTTGCGCTGACGCAGAATATTAAATTTATCGTTGTTCAGTACCGACATCTTACCTGTCAATCTGCCCCACCAGTCACCACACCAGGTAATGATGCGCAATAGCCAGATAGGGGCTTTGATGCGAATCCACCAAGGGCGTCCCAGTGCCTCATGAACCAAATCACTGAATTCCGACGATTGGTACACCTCGCCATCCGAAAGGAAATAGGCCCTGCCCGTTTCTCCTTTTTCCAAAGCCAGGAAGACTGCCTCTACCACATCAGTGACATAGACGAAGGTAATATCCTGACGCTGGAATCCGACGGCAAAATCGGTGTGTTTCTTGATACTCTGTATTTGGGTGAAATAGTCGCGCTCACGAGGTCCATAAACTCCTGTGGGACGCAGGACGATGTAGGGGAAAGTTGAAAGGCTACGGGTAGGCGAGCTCTGCTCGGGAATGAGTTGAGAGTTGAGCGTTGAGAGCCATTGCTCTGCTGCCAATTTGCTCTTGCCATAGGCGGTATTGGGCTTTGCCTCGTCAGTCTCACGGATTTCCTCGTAGGGCTGTTGCTCGCGGATAGCCCCCATGATGCTCAGGCTGCTGATAAAGACAAAACGCTTCAGCGGCATCTGCAATGAGACGAGGGCATTCACCAGATTCTTGGTTCCTTCGGTATTGATACGGAAGAAATCCTGTTTGTGCAGACACTTCGTCGCACCGGCTGCATGAACCACATAGTCGAACGCCATTCCTTTCAGTTGCGACTCCAATACCTCCTGCGACGAGAGCTCCAATTCTATGAAGTGAATCCGGTCATCCTGCAAATACTTTCTGGAACTTGAACGCCGCACGGCTGCCCACGTTTCAAAACCTCGGCGGAGCGCTTCCTCCACGATGAAAGAGCCTATAAAACCACTGGCTCCTGTTATTAAAATCTTCATTTTCGTAAAATTTGCTGCAAATATACGAATAATTCCCGATTTATTTGTATTTTTGTACCAAAGAAACTAAAAACGCATGATACTATGAGTAAAAAGAAAGGTGGTAAACGACTGAATAAGAAGATGATTGCAGAAATGCTGCAAACCTTCTTCCAACAGAATCCTAACGAGGTTTTTTCGTTTAAGCAGATATTCAAGGCACTTAAACTGGATACCCATCCAGCCAAAATGCTCGCCATCGATACGATGGACGAGATGACATGGGACGACTATCTCACCAAGACCAGCGATAACTCCTATCGCCTGAACCTGAAGACGCAGGTACAGGAAGGTACGTTTATCCGTAAGTCCAATGGTAAGAACTCGTTCCAACCGGATGACGGTGGCAAACCCATCTTCGTGTCGGAGCGCAATTCCATGTTTGCCCTCAATGGCGACCGCGTCAGAGTGGCTATGATGGCACGCCGACAGAACCATATCAAGGAGGCAATGGTGGTCGAAGTGCTGTCGCACAAGATGGACCAGGCGGTTGGTAAACTGAAAGTAGAGAAAGACTTTGCCTTCCTCGTTACGGAAGGTAATATCTTCGCACAGGATATTCTGATTCCTAAAAAGAAACTGAAGGGCGGTAAGACGGGCGATAAGGCCGTGGTGAAAATCACCCAGTGGCCCTCGAAGGATTCCAAGAATCTGGTAGGTGAAGTCATTGACGTACTGGGTAAGGAGGGCGACAACAATGTAGAGATGCATGCCATCCTGGCGCAATACGGACTGCCCTATAAGTATCCTAAAGCCATCGAGGATGCTGCCGAGAAGATTGAGCCGGGCATTACGGCTGAGGAGATTGCACGTCGTGAAGACTTCCGCGACGTATGGACCTGCACCATCGACCCCAAGGATGCCAAAGACTTTGATGATGCACTGTCAATCCGCCCTGCAGGCAAGGGCTTGTGGGAGGTTGGTGTGCATATTGCCGATGTCTCGCACTATGTCAAGGAGGGCTCAGTGATAGATAAGGAGGCTACCAAGCGTGCCACGAGTGTCTATCTCGTTGACCGCACCATCCCGATGTTGCCCGAGCGCCTGTGCAATTTCATCTGCTCGCTGCGCCCTGACGAGGAAAAACTGTGCTACAGTGTGGTCGTCGTTTTAGACGACGATGCCAACATCAAACAGGGACGCATCGTCCATACCGTCATCAAGAGTAACCGCCGTTATGCCTACGAAGAAGTGCAGGACATTCTGATGGGGAAATCCCAAACATCTGAACCTGCAGAATATGCCGATAGCCTCAAAACGCTCGACCGTCTTGCAAAGAAGTTGCGCGAGAAACGCTTCAAGGGTGGAGCCGTGAAGTTCGATCGCGAGGAACTGCACTTTGATATTGACGCCGACGGCAAGCCCACACGCGCCTATTTCAAGAAATCGACCGATGCCACCCAGCTCATCGAGGAATTCATGCTGCTGGCCAATAAGTTTGTGGCAGAGAGCATTGGTATGAAGAAAAAAACAAAAGCCAACGGACAACAGCAGAAAGCCAAGACATTCGTCTATCGTATTCACGACCAGCCCGACCCCACTAAATTGGAAAATCTGCGCGAATTTGTGGTCAAGTTCGGCTATAAGCTCAAGACAGGAGGCACCAAGGGGGCTATCTCCAAGAGTCTGAACTCGCTGATGGACGGCTGTCAGGGTAAGAAGGAACAGAAACTGATTGAGACCGTTGCCCTGCGTGCCATGATGAAGGCAAAATACTCTACGCATAACATCGGACACTACGGACTGGCCTTCGAGTATTACACCCACTTCACGTCGCCTATCCGCCGTTATCCCGATACGATGGTACACCGGCTCCTCACCAAATATCAGGACGGAGGGCGCAGTGCCAATCAGGATAAGTATGAAGAGCTTTGCGAACACTGTTCCGATATGGAGGTGGTAGCTCAGCAGGCGGAGCGTGACTCCATTAAATATAAAATGGTGGAATTTATGGTCGACAAGGTTGGCGAGGTCTATGATGCCCACATCAGCGGCATCCAGTCCTACGGCATCTACTGCGAGATTGACGAGAACCATTGCGAGGGAATGGTGCCCATGCGTGATTTGGACGACGACTACTACGACTTCGACGAGCGCAACTACTGTCTCGTTGGTCGCCGCCACCACAACAAATACCAGCTGGGCGACCCCATCCGCATCAAGGTGGCGCGTGCCAATATGGAGAAGCGTCAACTCGACTTCGCGCTGGCCGAAGACTGATGATTGCTGTCGAATAACTAAGGGGAGCTGGTCAGATAGTGCCAGCTCCCCTTCTTCGATTAATCTTTACAGGATGATGAGTGACTTACTGTAAGTTTCGAAAAATTTCTCTAATAAAAATTTGGAACTTTGCTCGCTTCTTCGTATCTTTGCGAGTAAAAACGGAGATGCCTAAGATTCTGTTATACATAACTGCAAAGGTAATTTGGCAATTTCTGTTCTGGAATACTGACTACAATGAAAACAGAGCGCATGTTCATGTAGGTAAACGTAATACAGAGCACCTGTGCAAGATATGGCTTGAACCCGAAGTAGAATTAGCTCAACAAGGTGATTTGACAGACGCACAAATAAAGGAAATTTTGACGATAGCTAATGATTATCGCGACCAATTACTTCATCAATGGAGTCTCTTTAAACAAGGAAAACGTTTGAGAATACTTACAGTAAGAAAGACTAAAAAGAAATAGCAATGTACAAAAAGGAAGGCTATTGGGATGTTAAACCGAGAATTAAGCGGCTGTCTTTCCCGAAACGCGGAAAGTTTCAGGTTGACCTGCAGGATGGGCGTTCTGTGGTAATGCCTATTTCTGCTTTTCCATCAATAAAGAAAGTTCCGACAAAAGAACGCGACAACTGGTATATGATAGGAGGTGGCATAACCTGGGATTCTTGTCCAGAAGTTATCCACATTGAGCAAATTCTTGGCAACTACCAAAACTATGCCCACGAGCAAGCATAATAGTAAAGACATATACCATGCGAGGGAGTAAACAACGCTTCCCCCTAAATTTCTCTAATAAAAATTTGGAACTTTGCTCACTTATCCGTATCTTTGCAGCAGAATGGTTTTTAAACTAAACTAAAACAATGAAGCGACAGGTGAAGTGAACCCAGAAAGTTGGACACAACTTAAAGGTTCAAATGAAAAAGGAATTTAGTTTAGAAGAAAAGTTGTCCGCAATTGGGTTAGTATTCCAAGGCGAATCTGCCCGTTCCGTGTCTCGTAAACTCCATTTAGGCCATCATCTTCTATATGAGTGGATTGAGAGTTACAAACTCCTTGGCATTGAAGGTCTAAAATTCAAGCGGAAAAAGAAAAAGAGGCTCTCATATGAAGAAAAATGCAAAATTGTTTGTGAATATCAGGAAAGTGAATTAACTTTGTTCCAGCTTTCAGCTAAATATCAATTGTCAAGCTCGATAATTGGCAATTGGGTTAAATTGGTTGAGCGAAATGGATTTGAAGCACTGGAATCTCGACGATCCAGCCATTTCCAAACAGGTGAGCATATGGTTAAACGACTACCCAAAGAAGAGTACGAAAAGGAGAATGAGCGTCTTCGCAAGGAGAACGAACGCTTAAGACTAGAGAATCTCCTACTAAAAAAAGTGAGAGCCTTAGTCGAGGAAAGAGAAGCCCGAAACAGAGCGATTGGGCATGGGCCATCGAAGAACTAAGGCGTAATGAGCATGCAGATTTAGAAGTCCTGCTAGAGCTCAAGAAGATGGCGCGTAGTACATTCTATTATCACCTCAAGTATCGCAAGAAGCAAGACAAGTATAAAGAAGTAAAAGATATGATATACATCATATTCCATAAGCATAAAGGACGTTACGGATACCGGCGCATAACGCTGGAACTCCGTAAAGATGGCCGTCTTATCAATCACAAGACAGTCAAGAAGCTTATGGATGAAATGGAACTGAAGAGCGAGGTGAGGAGGGTAAAATTTCACTCCTATAAAGGAGAAGTCGGCAAGACTGCTCCTAATATCATAGACAGGGATTTTACAGCTGAAAGACCTTATCAGAAGCTGGCAACAGACGTGACTCAGATGACGATAGGCGGACGCAAGATTTACCTGTCACCTATACTTGACATGTGCGATGGTGAGATTCTTGCATATTCAATCACAGAGAAGCCGAACATGGAAATGGTACTCGGTATGCTCAACCAGATGTACAGGCGTATAAAGCTACCTGAGGGCGTCGTATTGCACTCTGACCAAGGATGGCACTACCAGCACGTAGCCTATCAGAATAGTCTAAAGAAACATGGCATTATCCAAAGCATGTCTCGCAAGGGAAATTGTCTGGATAACGCCATGATGGAGAATTTCTTTGGTCTCATGAAGTCAGAGCTGCTGTATTCTGGAAAGTACACATCAGCAGACACCTTCATCAAAGACCTGGTAGAATACATTGAATATTATAATAACGAGAGAATAAAACTGAGGCTTAATGGCATGTCGCCCGTACAATACAGGAAGATGCTTACTGCTTCGATTGTTTAATCCGTCCAAACTTTGGGGTTCACTTCACAGGCGAAAAATACCCCCCCACCACAGCAGGCACAACACCTGTGACATTCTGTTAGCAACAACGGTACGCCATGTGCCCGAACCCTATATGCAGCTTTAATCATCACTGTCCCCCTGTGATCCTAAGGATTTCATCCCTAAGCCTCTTGTCTATTTTTACTTTAGTACCAAAGTATATTTCTGTTGCACCAAACATATTTAAGTTGCTTTCTTTTTTAATAATGTGAACAATATCTATTCAATATATCCTTTCCGTTTGCAAAAATAAAAGATAGGGCATTTTTACACATCTTCTTATTCTTGTCGTCTACGAAATTGTCATCTGCAATTATTTCACTGTATTCTTCCAATTGTGGATCAAAAACAATCATAATAGCCGTAGATGGTGAAGTCGGATAAAAAAGTTCAAAATCTTGAACATCTCCATTATCATCCACTTCGTCTATCTTTAGATTTATCGCTGGTTGGTCACATGTGATAAATGGTATTGAAGACTCATTCTTAACAAAGATATATCTGGTATTAGGATTAGCCACGGCGATACTGTGTCCCAGTTTAGTCGCCATTAAAATAGAAATGTAGGGAAATGCTTTTCTATAAAGTTCACTCAAAAGAGGCTTTTTTAGTTGTAGATATCCATTTATTCCGTTCTCTCTCATTTTCTTTGTCCTACTGTATTGAGTACAAAGATAATAAACTGCCTGATATTTATCTGGAATGTTCCTTAAATCTTCTAAACTATGGCAAGACAAAAGAGGTCTACCCATTTTTTCGATATTGGTTTGCATATTATCTAAGACATGAAGCGAGAAATCTCTTTTGTCACTTTCTGACATCATATTATTAGAAATTGCTTCATAACCTTTAAGCAGACTTTCAGCTATAGACCACATAAAAGGTGGAAATTGTTTAGCAAAATTCCAACAGGTAAGAATTTCAACAGGAGACAATTCGTACATCTTATAGAAGAAACTTTCTTGAGCAACATCCATGAGACTAACATTATCTACTTTGTTTGCTTCAAAGATGTATGTCCAAATTTTCTTCTCCTTAGGATTCTTCTTCCAAGGATTTAAATAATACCGCCATACATAATGCTGTTTTTTGACTTCTGTATTCATTCGCTTTACACAACCAACTCCTTTTTCAAAAAGATTCTCACATTTTACTTACTCTTTTCAAATGCTTTTGATATGCTTCCAATATCTCCGATGACAAATCATCGGCCTCAAAAAATGGCATATCTACGCCGAATGCCTTGCTGAGTGATTCCAGTTCTTCTTCACTGCGGTCGTATAGCCAATTGTTGCGAATCCATAAACCGAGGGTAAAATGAAACTCAAAAAGGTCTTCCGCTTCTACAATAGCCTTTTTGTCTGCCTCACTCAGCATTTCGTCCAACTGGGCAAAACTTTCCTTCTTTGTCTTTGGCTTAATCTCCATTACACACAATTTATTCTTCAAAAGGATAAGTTTCGTCGTAAATGTCGCTTAGTAGTTTCTCTTTGTAGAGCCAGTGAGCACCAGGGGCAATGTGCTTGACCTTGTAGCCTTTCAACTTGGCAGAGAGTGAACTGATAGAAGTTTCCTCGCCCTCGTAGTTTATTCTCCGATCCGATACAATCGTAACGGTTATCGTTGGGTCGTCTTTCCATTGCAGTACATCACCCTTTTGCATTCCCATTTCGTAGAAGTTGAGCGGTGGACGATGAATCTGTGCCTTTGCCGATGCAGCCTTATCGTCATCAGTCAGGTCACTTTCTATTTCGTCGCTCACTTCTTCCGTTACGTCGGTATGGTGGAATAGTTCAAGAATGGCCTTGGCCTGTTCCACCTGTATGCGGAAGAACTCACGGTTAGCATTGATGCGCTGTGGAGCAAATGCCGTGTGCAGGGCTTTCTCAATCTTGGCGCAGTCGCCTTTCTTCACCTTGCAAGCAAACTGGCACTCAAAGGGAACAGGAACGCCCGTTGTATAGAGTTCCTTCATTCTCTTGTCTATATCTTCCTGTGTCGTCATGCCAATCTTTACAAGGCCAGGCATTACAGGGTTGGTTAAAAGATAAACTATTCCGTATCCCATTGATTATTATTATTTATGTTATTCATCAATTCTATCATATCTTCATAGTCATATAGATTCATCGGATTCAATTTGAGACTTTTCAATCCACCTACATTTAAGAATGAGATTCTTTCTGTATCC
>Ga0256405_10001741_pt1 | contig 56471 bp, 75 predicted proteins | sample RumenRJG_02DNA_FD_189096 | JGI IMG/M metagenome (GOLD analysis project Ga0256405, IMG submission 189096) | Bovine rumen microbial communities from Lethbridge, Alberta, Canada - RJG_02 | ecosystem: Host-associated > Mammals > Digestive system > Stomach > Rumen | place: Canada: Alberta... | reverse complement strand
ACTAAAGATGGGAAAGCAAATCAGTTTGAAAGATTTGTTTTCCCAGATCCAATCGTTGCTTCCAATTTTGGCTTTTACTTTCAGCGACTACTGGCACAATTTTTAATAGGATAATTATATGAGCAGTATAATAACGAATATTAATATGGCAAGAATAATAAATATTATCAAAGATCCTCATTTCTGTTCATGGGAAGATGGAACAGAAGATAAAAAGTACTTAGAAAGTTGTTTGCACCAGTATCGGGCATTCGTCGAGGATGATGAAGGACAGATTCATAATTGTCATCTTATGAATAATATGGATTTTGAAGATGACTTGAATGTAGACCTACTTTTAAAGGAGGAAGAAAGTACACCCCTTATGGAAGAAGACACTTATTCTTTAACCGAAAATAAGTTGTTAGAGCTGATTAAGGGGCAGTGCATGGAAGATTGCAGCCCGTCCATAAGTGTAATAGAATCCCTATTAGACGAAATGGAAGCTGGAGGTATAGATTTGAAAATTGTTTTGGTTCGATTATTAAGGGACTTGTACGAACAAATGAAAACGTAACATTATCAAAGTATGGCACACTGTGATGATGGACTCTGTTAGGATAGCATCTATGGCAGTCAGCCATGGGGCTATTTATCTACCGGAGAAGTTTGAAGGATAATTTTAAAAGTTAAAGTGTATGAACGAATTGAAGAACGAACGCATGGCCGTCGAGATATTTGTTATCAATGTAGGTGGCTACATTGGTGAAAGCACTAAGCGAGAAATAGCATACGCAGAAAGTAAAGGTAAGGTTATTAATTATCTGGAGGAAGAAACATGAGGTTAGAAATCTATAATTATAATAATGAAGAAAATCACATATTTGGTTATGGGCGAGAGGACTTAAAACCAGTCATTCCAGAAATAGGTGAAACTATCCTTGTAAACCTGAAATGGTATAAAGTCCGTAAACGTCTGCTATCATATAGGGAAGTGCCGTGTGAGGGCGGGAAATATCACTGCATGGATCAGACTGTCTATCTATGGGTCGAAAAACTGGATATTCCAGATCAAGAGCTTGGCGTAATACCAGACAGCAGTAATATAAGATAAACAAGATGGTTAAGCAGAATTTATATTTAAAAAACGGGACATTGTTCGCTACAGGTTATAACCGTATCGTTCATGGAGAACGGGGCGACTATGTAGAATTTGAGCGCGACCAGATTGTACCAAAGCTAAAATCTAAATTCGGAAACAAACCAACGGACGATTTGGACATATACTACTGGTGGCTCATTCCTGAGACTGACCCTGAAACTAAAGTATATTTTCAGAAGAAAACGGTCAAATACGCCGACTATAAAATCGGGAAATACTACGTTGATCCGTATCTCCTGAAGGATTTCAAAGACCCGGAACAACTGTTTAACTACGAATAAATTCGTTATCTGTCATGGGCGTATTGAGAAAACAAACACCAGTAAAGAGTGAACCGCTGACTGAACAGTCAATACAGCGGCGGTTGAATCATGTCTTCGCTTCCTGGAAATACAATGTTGACGGGCTGTTTGTCTTCGAGTGGGAGTCAGATAAACTCATTTGGACGAAGACAGGTTATATCTACGAGTTTGAAATCAAAATCAGCCGTGCTGACTTCAAAAATGACTTCAAAAACAAGAAAGAGAAGCATATCATCCTGAAAGGCCCGACGGAGGAGGAGCGTTTCATGCCGTCGTTCTATCAGAGCTACGAATGGAACAGACACCTGTATAATTCCATTGATGACTGTAAGGCAAGAATAAAACCTGATGACAGTCATCTGATAGAGAGTCACAAGAAGCCAAACTACTTCTATTACGCTGTTCCAGAAGGGCTGATACAGCCGGAAGAAGTTCCTGAGTATGCGGGACTGATATACCTCCTGAAGGAATACCGCTATGAATGTCAAAGTTACGTCATCGTGAAAAAGGCACCTTGCCTGCATAAGCAGAAATACAAGGACGGCGAGCTTAACCTCGCTGAGAAATTCTGGTGGAACTGGCAGAGTGATCGCCGCCTGCGGCAAGAGGCCCAACGGGAACGTGATGATGTACGTAAGTCGTTACAAGAAGAACTTGCTGAGCGTCAGCAAGAAGAAACCTACCAGTCTCTTAAATGGAAATACAAGATGGCCAGCTCAGAGAGGAACGAATATCAGTCACTTTATTCTGCCAAATGCCGTGACCAGAATATCGACAGGATGATCATCCGCAAGCTACGCCATGAGCTGCTACAGCTCAAACCAGACTTCGACTACAAAGCACTCGAAGTGGAATGTGAGAAAATCTATGGTATCAAGTGACACCAAATCCCTTTTTTGTGTTGTATTTAAAGGTATATTAACAATCTAAATCCTATTTTAGTTGGTTTTATGGAAAAAATGACCTATGACAAGCTCAGAAATCTGGAGGCAAAGCACCAGGTTCACCGTCAGGCGAAAGGACGCCTGAAGGTGTACTATGGGTGGAGCAAGATCAACAAGATACAGAAACGCGAGGCTATTGCCGTCGCCTTTGAAAATGAAGAGGGTGCTGGATGGGAAAACAGTAGGTCTGGCAAGTCGCTCAGAAAGACGATGACTGTCTGCTATGAACGATACCAGACGGAAAAGGAAATGTCGGATGCTGCCGCTTATAACAGGGTATTCACCGTTTATTACGTCTTTCTGGATGACAAGGCTGTAAGAGGCAGCCTAAGCCGTGCCCTACAGATTAACTCAGAGAGTGACAAGAACCATGTCACCAATTCTGAACGGAAGATTATATCTGAGGCCCTGGAAAGATCTTTCATGGCCTCACACATCGGCTATAAGGAGCCGACACGGCAGCTGGAGCTGCAGTTTAAATAACCATGGAAGGGGTGGCAGCTGATGTATTATTATGATGATATGAAACTGTTATACCGCCATGATATTAGACGTGGATGTGCCAGCTTCCGATTTATGTCAGACTACAATAAAACTTTTGTCTGCATCTCCTGTCATGAGATACACCAACTCCAAAATGTTATGCGTTTTCTTACAGAAGATCTTGAATTTAAGTATTGCCCTGTAGAACCTCTATAAATACATCAAAAAGAGTTTCCTGTCTCCGACGGGTGTTTCCAATGGTATAGATTATTTGAGGTCTGTGGTCCGATGTGGATAACTATTACGGATGATGTAAAATAAATACGGAAAGATAATAATGCGGTGTTTGTTTTTGATCGTAATGATAGGGAATTTCCTCCAGAATTATAGGGTTTTTCCTTTGATTTTCTTTAAAAAAATACCGACCTTTGTAGTAGATAAAGAAAGAATATTAACTTAATGATTTATAGTTATGGAAATAATATTATTAATAATGGGTTTAGCTTGGCTTTTTGGAAGTGCTGAAGATGCCAACAAGAAAAAGAAGTCTCATAAGAGACGTTCTAATGGCCCCAGCCATAGTGCCAGGATGTATAAAATGGAAACTGGCTTACACAAATATGATTGGTGGGATTAAAACATTTACTAATTTTAAATACTTACAACTATGAAAAAAAATCTATTTTACACCGTGATGATGATGGCTGTAATGGCCGTAGTGACAATCTCTTTTACCGCTTGTGGAGGTGGTGATGACGATCCGCTGACTGAGAATAGTCAGAACAAGCAGAATCCGGATGATATCTCAGCATATATCTGGCCGTCAACACAATGGGACTGCTCGATGGATGACATCAAGAGATATATGGCGTCCTCTTCGATGGTCGTGACGGAGGAACGGAATGACATCCTTATATACCAAACGACAGACCGTAAGTATATGATCGGATACGCAGCAGACGAAAACAATAAGTACTGCTCCTGCCAGGCTGTCTTTACAGGCTATTCTCAGAAGAAGATGAACAACCTCAAAGAGAAGATTACGAAAGACTACGGTATGACACTAACGAATAATGGTGCTGATGGCTGGTATGCTTACGGTACTATCAACGGCAAGTATTGCAAGGTTACCATCTACGGTATGGAGAGCAGTATCGCCGTAGATATCTCTGTTCAGTATTAGTATGATGCTCTGAAACAAATAAAAGCCCTGCCGGTTCCTGCCGACAGGGTGTTTTTATTTTCCAAAACGTTCTTCTGATTGTTTTTCTAAAGCTTTCATAGAAGCATAGATAGCATCTATTCTTCCCTGCAGGGATTTTAGATAATCATCCATTTCCTGCTTTTCCTCTGCAACATAATACCCCCGATTTGTCGCTATCAAACATGGCACTAAATGATTTTGTCTGATGTAGCTGATAATCTTTCTCATCTTCGTCTCTGTAATGATAACACTATCTTCTAAATGAAGATACTCACGTATCATCTTATTCGTGGCAGCCTTTTTGCAACCTACACGATGAGACAGAACCTCTACCACCAATGGTAGATAAACCTCTTTTTCGTTGGCACTAATCTTTGCAGTAACATCTTCAAACCCTTTAATCATAGACTTTTTATTTTTAATAATTATAATGATACTTGACGGAAATTACCACACCATCGGCATTTTCCTTCCGGAGATAGCAGTTTTTCCCAATCTTAATCTCTGTTGTGTGTTTATTGACCTGATGCCAGGCGGTATCACCTTTGGCATCCATAAACGCACTGTCTCTGATGATACTCTCACATTGTGAAATATCTTCCCTGTTAGTAACGATCTCTACAGGTCTTTCCTGAACTTCAGAAGTCTTTTGCTTAGTCTTCTGACAAGATAATATGACTGCCGATATAACGGCTAAAAAAACAATCTTTCTCATAATCTTTTATCTTTTTAATCCTTCTGAAATTTCACGCCTCTCACCTTTTGCCAGCTCCAGTAACTCTTCTTTTACATCGTCTATCCACTCTTTACAGATACCCTCTTTTTTAAATTCGTCGTACATCCGCAGGAGAAGTCCATTAAAGATATGCTCCTTGGAATTATCCTCAGAATAAAGTGTAGTGAACCTGTTTAATGCTTTCACCTGCTCGTCGGTAAAAGCAGCATGTGGTGACGGATCTTTGGCACGTTCAATAACAGCTTTTATGGCCTCTGGTATAACAATATCCTTACGGTTTTTATCTGTCATGATCCATCGGCTTCCTTGAGAGAGCCTGATGTTATCCAAAAACCTGTCAATAGGCCATGTTACATCATACTGATAGTCCGGATGGGTAGTCATATGTTTAAATTTTATCAAACCGTGAGCAAGATTAATATCTTTCACCTGCAGGTCGTTGAAACTACACATCCTGTCAATACGAAAGCGACTTCCAATATGTATATCGGCCATCTCTAACTTTTCGGATAGCTCTCTATCTCTTTCTATGTAATGTTCGATGGCCTGTTTGGGTGAAACATTAAACTTTACCATTGGATCAATAAAATACAGATTGCCATCTTTGTCTTTCAGACAGTTATCATTATCTAACACGTCAGCAAAAGACACATAGCCGTCCGAAAAGAAAAAGCCGTCATCCGTCTGTTTGAATCCTCTTTCCTTAAACCAGTTGACGATTTCTTCGTTTGTTGGAGGTGTTTTTGTATCTATAAAAGGCTGTTCAAAAACAAAACGTGCATTTCCAAAAACAGGATCTCGGCTTATACCAAGGAAACGATATGGTACGTTGTTAAAGAAACGGTTATGAATATGATGTTGATATAATGCATCGGTAGGTTTACCAAACACATTTGTTGTTACAAACGGATCTTTGACCTTAACAACTCTTCCGTGTTCTTCATCGGTAAATACAACACTTTCGGCACTTGGAATATTTACTTTATCACCAAATGTCTCCCATATAGTAGAAGGAATATAATCTCCTACCTTTTTAGCGACGGCAATTAAGCGGTCTGACTCTTCTCGCGTCGAAGGTTGCGGGCTTCCCAGTTGATCTCCAGCTTCGTGAGACCGTAACCCTTCTTCATACACGAGAGTATCCCAGCGATTACCCAAGGACGGTCGTCCTCGCTCTGCGACATTACGTAATCCCAGGCGTTCAGGCCGCTCTTCAACGTGGCCTGCTGAATCTGTAGTTTCTGTTCTTCTGTGATGTTCTGTACCATAGTCGTTATTACTTTTGTTTTCTTGCTGCAAAGTTACAAATTTTTTCTGAGAATCAGAAATTTTTCCTGTATTATTTTTATCCATAAGGCAATATTTATTTATTCCATTATTTATTTTCTTATTTTAATATTCTGTCTTTTATTCTTTCTATCCAACTATCTTTTCTTATTTTTCGTAGGCTTATTGTATTCTGAAAGTGACAGGAGCTGTATATTTTACACGCACAGGTTTACCATCATGTCTGCCAGGAAACCACTTAGGCATACTCTTTATTACGCGTATGGCTTCCTTGTCGAGTAATGGATCTACCGGCTGCCAAACTTGGACGTTTGTGATGAAGCCATCACTCTCAACCACAAAAGTACAAACGACACGGCCTTGAATTTTCTTTTCCTCGGCTTTCACAGGGTACTTGATATTGTCAGCCAGATACTGCATCAAAGCACTGGGGCCACCAGAAAAGGATGGCATTTGCTCTACCGCATCATAGACCTTGTTGTCATCCACCTTGTTGGGTATGGTATTTACTACCGATGCAGAAGAGGTGTTGAACTGAATGACGGGAACAGTCTTATTGACATATCTATAGATACCAATCTGCAACGGTTCCTTTCCTGTAGGACAGTTTACTATTTCTTCATCATAGAAATATTTTCCGTCCTGATAAAGAAGGACAGTCAGGCCGTAATAAAGTTTATAGTCGTCATCTGATAAGCCACAAGCAAGGGCAAAGCCTTTATCCATAGCCCTGCTGACCTTAAACGACCTTATATCTAATGCTTCGCTGGGCTTCTCAAAAATGATAAGCTCACCACTTGTTATCTTTTGCCCAAATACTGCCACTGGCAGCATCATCAGGATAAATAATACTATCTTTTTCATATTCTTTACCCTTTAAACGTCAACCTACACCCACTGGTCTTATACTCCGTACAGAAAAACCCATACTGGCTCTTTCTGACTGTACCTTTCCCACATATCGGGCATTTGTCGCCCTCTTTTACTTTCCTGTCAGAATACACCAATACAGGCCCCTTCTTCTTCTTTCCAGAACCTTTGCCGGAACTGGAAGTAGAAGCGGTGTCGCGTGAAGCAACTTTCTTTCCGGAAAGGTCACTCTTTACCTCGTGGATGATGCTGACAAGCTGCCCCTGCAGTTCTTCCATAAACTGCTCCAACGTAAAAGAACCCTTCTCAATGTCTCGCAGTTTCTTTTCCCACTGTCCTGTCAGCTCAGGACTCTTCAATAGTCTAACATGAATGATGTCGATCAAGTCGCGCCCTGTCGTTGTGCTGACAAGGTTTTTCTTCTCACGACGAATATACTGTCGTTTGAGCAGCGTCTCAATGATGCTTGCACGGCTCGATGGTCGGCCAATACCATTCTCCTTCATAGCATCACGTAGTGCTTCGTCATCCACCATCTTACCGGCAGTTTCCATAGACTGCAACAGAGAAGCTTCAGTATATCGCTTGGGTGGGGTAGTCATCTTCTTAACTAAAGAAGGAAGATGCTGCCCGATTTCCCCAACACGGAACACAGGAAGGGTGACATTCTCATCATCCTTCTTTTCCTCTTCTTCATCTTTCTGTATTTTAGCATAAAGAGAACGCCATCCTTCACTGATGACTGTACGTCCTGTAGTTTTGAAATCAACGCCTCCGGCAACGGCTAACACCGTAGTCTGTGCATACTCAAAATTAGGATAAAACACAGCACAGAAGCGACGTAGTATCAGGTCATAGACCTTTTTCTCATAGTCATTAAGACTACCTAATGCTCCTGTTTCTCCAGTAGGGATAATGGCATGGTGATCGGTCACCTTGCTATTGTCAAATACTCGCTTGCTCTTAGGTAGCTGTTTTCCGACTAATACCCTTGCTCCGTCAAATACGGAACCAAGTCTTTGTATAATACCCGGACACTTAGTATAGATGTCATCCGTCAGAAACTTAGTGTCTACCCTGGGGTAGGTGGTCAGTTTCTTCTCATACAGGCTTTGGATATTCTTCAGTGTCGTATCGGCAGAAAAGCCGTACTTACGGTTGCAATCCACCTGCAACGCTGTCAGGTCATACAACTGGGGTGGCTGCTCAGCACACCGCTTCTGTTGTACATCCTTAACAGAAAGGTTGTCCTTTCTGCTCTTCTCTAACAGCTCCTTGCCCTTTGCTTCACTGTCAAAACGGGCAGTGGTGCAAGTAAACACGGTATTCCTGTATTTTGTGGTAAGCACCCAATAGGGTGACGGAACAAAATGTTCTATCTCCCTGTCACGGTCTACAATCATAGACAGTGTAGGGGTCTGAACACGTCCAATAGATAGCGTCTGGCCATAGACGCCATATTTCATCGTATATAGTCTCGTGCCATTCATACCTAACAGCCAGTCACCTTCAGCTCTGGCCTGTCCGGCCTTATACAGATTATCATATTCTTTTTGAGGACGAAGATCACGGAAACCCTGACGGATGGCCTCTTCTGTCAGCGATGAGATCCACAAGCGTTTCACAGGGCAACGCACGCCGGCCAGCTCCATCACCCACCGTTGGATGAGCTCACCTTCCTGTCCGGCATCACCACAGTTAACAATATATTCCGCATGCTTATACAGTTCCTTGATGATCTTGAACTGCTTGCGAACACCAGCATCAGACATCACGGTAACCTCATACCTCGGTGGTATCATGGGAAGAATATTCAGGTCCCATTTCTTCCAGTCGGCATAATATTCCTCTGGCTTCTTTAGTTCGCAGAGGTGGCCGAAAGTCCATGTCACCTGATAGTTATTACCTTCAAAATAACCGTCACAACGTTTTTTCGCACCAAGCACCTTTGCAATCTCACCTGCAACGCTGGGCTTTTCCGCTATACATACTATCATAATATAACTATATAAATTTACTTATAAATCCAAATTTATCCGCAGCAGTTGGCGTAACTGGCTATTCTTTCTTTGCCGTTCGACTTCTGCCATAGTCCTCCAGACGCATTGTTCTAGAGGCTAAACAGTCTAACACAACCCTTCTTCGTTGAAACACGTTAACATCTTCACTATGAAGCTTCTCGTAATCCTTTCGAAGATCACGCCCACAGACGAGACTCATCAGGAAGAGTTTTAGTCGGGTATGCCAGTCCTGAATCTCGCTGATGACATCAATATAATAGGCATGCTTACTACCTGACGGCTCATGACCGTCATGCACTACGTCAATGGCCTGTTTGATACAGTTGTAACGGTTTACCCACGCCTTTCTGTCGTTGTTGGTGCCACCGTAAGAGATAATCTTATTAATATCATTATTCCATTTCTCTAAATACGACTCTATTCGTCGTCTGTCAATATCGTATGTTAAATCAAGATTGGTGATATATCCGCGATCTGCTAAACGCTTCGACTCCACCTTTAAACGTGCTGTATATGCCGAGTCAATACTGTCAGCATAAACCTTTTCTTTGGCAAGCCACGCCTGGAAAAGAGCATTGTTTACCGTTTTTGTCTGAAGAACAGGAGCTTCTTCTCTGACATAACCCTTATGAAACATCCAATAATAGAATGTCTCTTCAAGATTATAAAACACATCCTCAGAGCTGAACTGACGAAAGACGTCCATGTTAGCATGCTGCCCGTAAACGGACATAGACAATATGCTAAGCATTACATATACTATATTTCTTATATTCTTCATAATAGTTTCATGATAGTTAATTGTTTTTATCGACCGTCCTTTACTTTTTCAAGGTTCCTTGACATTGCCTGATGCCAACGATCTAAAGCATCATTTGTATAAACACGTTTGTGGTGCACCATAAAATGACCCCAATTGGGATTCCAATAGCCTCGTCGTAGCATGATAATGTTATACAGGCTACGGTAGAGCCTGTCAATATCTTTTCTTGCTTTATATACGGCTTCCGCAATACTGGTAACACCCAGCAGCACCTGTTGGGTGGTAACCGATTTCGTTAGTATAGGCTGTGCGAAACCGAGAACTATGTCATACACCTCTTCGCAGTCAGAAACAATAATGTTACCATACTCGTTAAACGAAGCGTAGACACCAAGACACTCGTTAACATTAATACCGTGCTCTTCACAGTAATTAGCGAAGTCAAGGAGCAGATCAGCCAGCTTTACTACGTCGTTTCCGATGGCACTGACATCAGTGTATATCTGTACACCGCTGGCAAGAGCATTCAAAGATAATTGCACCCAGTTAAAAGCCTGATAATATTTATCCAGAGCTTCATGAATCTTCTTATATTCCCCCGAAGAGGTTTTTACCTGACCCATCAGAGCGGTATTTAAGCCCTCTTGTGCCTGACGGAACAGCACTTTTGAGCCGGCTTTCTTATGCGTATAGATACCGGCTTCTATTGATAGCCAGTCATCTACACCAAGCTGACCGTATGCCTTTGTGGGTAACACGGAAAATACGGCTGCTAACACTGTTCCTAATATCAATTTCTTCATCGTTGTTTTCTTTTTTCTGCAAAGAAAGAAAATTACCTTCAAAAAACAGACTTTTTAGTCATTAATCGCCAAATTTTAACATTTCAAGCCGTTTTTAGGTCGCTCAAATGTTAAAATTTGAACTTTTTCCGGATTTTCTTGCTTATTTCAAAATTCTTTTTTCAACTTTGCAAACGGACGGCAATAGTCGCCCAAAACATACACTCGAATAATAATTTTATAGGTTTATCGATTATGAAAGCAAATTTTAATCTCAGCCTGACTCTCGAACAGAGAGAGGTGACACAGAAAATCGGTATCAATAACGTAGAGGATATGGATAATAAACTCTTCAAGGAGATTTATGGTATCCTCGACTCTGTGAACAAAAGAGTCCAAAAGGTTATTGATAAGTATTATGGTGTTTCGCAGGAAACGAAAAAAGAAGCTGCTCCTGCTCCCGGAAACTCTGGTGGCGACGATTAATGTTTCATATAGATATTAAGTTAGATTAGATTCATTAGTAGTATTAAAATTGTTTTAGGTTAGTAAGTAGTAATTTTTAGTTATTTTTAGTGCAGAATCATTCGAGAGAACCATTCTGCCTTTTTAAAAAACAAAACAATTTAGTATGAGAATAAAACATTTTTATTATATATTGATGACGATCCTGATGATGACTCAAAGCATCGATGTTTCCGCACAGTCACGCCAACGTCGGCCAAGACAGGGCAAATACGTTGTTACTGACGTGCGTTTGAAGGATCGGGTGGATAAGTCATCAAAGAAACGTCAAGGACGTAAGAGGGGTGTCAAAGTTTCAAGCATCTTCAAGAACGTATATGCTTACAACGATATTCCTACTGGCATGGCACTCATAGAACGCGGTCATGTCGCTATGGGTATCGAGCACCAGGATTCTCTCTGGGGCTTCAACGCTCCTTTCCGTAATGTCTCTCTCGAAGACTTTCTATTGGATCGTACAGAGGTGACAAACGCACAATATCAGCTGTTCATCAAAGAAGTGATGGACTCGGTTTTCAGCCGTCGCCTTGCCATGCCTGAATATAATAATGACAGCAGTAAGGTACGGACCAGCTTCTATTTCACCAACGCCGTTACGGGTGACCGACGTATCAATCCTGCAGGTCTTAATTACCGTTGGCAGCAGTACGACTACGCTACCGCCTCATTACCCCAATACCGTAATGCGCATCCCGGTGATGACATATGGATCTCGAAGGATACAGCATACTACACGGCTGATGGAACGATAGTCCGTGAGACGATTAAAAGAAAGTTCACTGGTGACTATGACTTCCTGAATACATATATCGTCAACATCTTTCCAGATACCACTTGTTGGGTTAACGACTTCCCGATGGCCGACATGCAGTTGTACTACCGTTATTACTTCTCACACCCCGACTACCAGAACTATCCCGTTGTCGGAGTGTCTTGGGAACAGGCCAACGCCTACTGTGCATGGCGTACTGCTAAAGAGAAAAAGGAGATGGGCGACCGTTACGGCTATACACAGCCTTACCGACTGCCTACAGAGGCCGAATGGGAACATGCCGCCAAAGGGTCATATAACTGGCGTTATCCTTGGGAAGAGTGGGGTGCTGAAAAAGGCTGCTACTACGCTAACTTCATGCCTGATGATGGAGATATGACCGCCGACGGTAATGTCATCACATCACGAGTAGCAACATACCTCCCCAATGAATACGGATTATACGACATGGCGGGTAATGTGGCTGAATGGACTTCTACAGCCTATAACGCAGTGGGCGTTCAGGCTGCTAACAACATCAATCCGGAAATCAGCTACCATGCAGCTGCCAACGACCCTGCTTACCAGAAAAGGAAAAGTGTTCGTGGTGGCTCATGGAAAGACTCGGAGCGTTTCGTACAGGCTGCATGGCGTACTAACGACTACCAGACAGCCCAACACTCTTATATCGGCTTCCGTTGTGCTAAAAGCATCGTAGCCTCTCCTACTGGCAAGAAAGTGCTGATGCGAAAAAGCAGAGCACGTAAAAATAATACGATTGCCTCTCACCTCTAATCTCACACAACTAAGAATATGAGATATTCAAAGCTAAATATTATCTACCGCCTCCAGAAATGGATGGATAGCGTAGCAGGACAGACATTCCTGAACTACGCCTACTCATGGGGTGCCTCAATAGTGATTCTCGGCACGCTGTTTAAGCTGACACACCTTCCGGGTGCTGACATTATGCTCTACCTCGGAATGGGTACGGAGGTTATCGTATTCTTCTTAGCCGCCTTTGACCGGCCTTTCGATAAGACAGCAGACGGCATGCCACTATCTACCAGTGGCTCGGCAAACGAAAAGCCGTCTTCTGTTGTTGACCTCAGTCAGGTAGAAAGCGCACGTGAACGGATGCTGCAGACTATTAAGGAAACGGATAAACAGATGGGTGAGCTAACACAGAATGTAACGGCCCTCAACACCATTCTGCAAAGAATCCGTCAGGCACTCTCAGTAGGCAATAATTAATAAATTATAAATTGTAAATGGTTAAATAGGACTCGCTTTAGCGCTTTTACCAAGCGTAGCGACTAAAAGAAATCAAAACGTGGCTATTAAGAAAAGATACATATCACCCCGACAGAAGATGATTAACCTGATGTATGTCGTCCTGCTCGCTATGCTGGCTCTTAATGTGGAACCGGCAGGCTCTACCGACGGCTTTCCCATGAAAGGAAATCCGATCTTCCGAGACTCTGTACATGAATGGCGCATCCTACAGGATGATGATATGCGTGTCAACAGCATACAAGCCATCGTGGTGCCAAAGACGAATAATATCTTCAGGGGTGACAGCCTACATACTCGCATCCTGCTGGCAGCTGTTGACACCACCAGTCTTCCGACGGTGTATCTCAACGATGAAAAGGTAGATGCCGTTAACGGACTTTACTCTTTCCTCTGTAATAAGTCTGGCTTGCAATCAATAGATGGTAAGGTGATGGTGCAAGACAAAACCTTTCCCTTCCGTTATGAATATATAGTGTCTGATCCCTCAATGGTAGTCGCTGCTGATCTGACAAATATCCTGTATGCTGGTATCGATAACCCGATACATGTTAGTGTGCCAGGAGTCAGCCAGAACGACCTCGTGGCCTCTATGCAGGGTGGCTCACTACTTAAAAAGGCTAACGGCCAGTATGTAGCACGTCCTGCGAAGGGTAACTCCACAGCTATCATCACGGTATCATACCTAAAAGACGGACGTGTAAGGCCGGCAGGACGTATGGAGTTCCGTGTTCGTCAGCTGCCAGACCCCACACCGTATATCCTTGCTCATGATGGCGATAATATCCGGCGCTATCGCGGTGGACGTATCACACGTAACATACTCCTGCAGAGCGGAAAAATCTCGGCAGCTGTCGATGATGGCATCCTTGATATTCCGTTCTATGTTAATGGTTTCGAGACGGTATTCTTCGACGGCATAGGAAACGCTATACCGATGGCCTCTAATGGTGCCTCGTTCTCTACACAGCAACAGGAGGCTATACGCTCCCTGAACGCAGGGAAACGCTTCTATATCAGCCACGTCATGGCTACTGGCCCCGACGGTATACAACGCCGCTTGGATGCTTCAATGGAAATTATTATCAAGAACTAAATATTTGTTTCAGTTATGAGAAAACTGCTGATTATCACAATGTCACTCCTTCTGACACTGAATATAAACGCTCAGTCGCAGGGTAAGGCATGGAGCCAGACTATCTTCCGTGAGGTGAACCTCAAGGATTATCCTAACACTGCCGTGCTGGGCAGACGCTGTCAGGGTGTCGTAAAGGCTGTCTTTGAGGCAGCGGAAAAAGGTGCTCCTGTCTATAAGTATGACATGAACGGTCATGACATCCTCGATGGCGAGTCTCAGAGCACCCTCGACAAGATTCTTGAAGACTTCCATCTCACCATACAGGAGATACCATATACGGACATCACCACACTTTATGTTATGGAACAGACGGCATATAACGCTTCTAACTCATCGTTTACTACTGAGGTGGTCGCTGTCTGCCCCGTCCTGCTTGCTAATGATGACTTTGGCGTGGGAGTAACGAAATATCCTATCTGCTGGATACGCCTGCAGGATGCCCGTCAGCAGCTGTCACAGCTCATAACGACACCTGCTAATAACCAGCAATACTATATGTCTGCCTATGAGTGGCTTGCTCTCCAGCAATACCAAGGTTCCATTTATAAGATACAGAACAATGCTGGCGTAGCACTGCCACAATACTGCTCAACACCCGAAATGATCTCTGCTGAACAGCAGCGCATCGAGTCCGGACTACGTGCTATCAAAAAACAGACCTACCAAAACCACCTGTCGAAATAATGATGTTCAAGAGATACATATTATCCGTCGCTCTGGCACTCTCCCTCTTGCAGGGTAATGCTCAGGAGGTCTTCGTGGCTAACAGCATGTCAGAAAGGGAATCAGCACCACTGGCCTTACAGCTGCATACCAATGGTCTCTACTGGCTGGCAGCTGTGCCTAATGTCGGCATAGAGGTACAGACCGACTGGGGTGTGGCCCTCTCCCTCGACTATGCAGGTGCCTGGTGGAACAAACGCTCGTCAGACCGTTTCTATTCCTGTTACGGCTTCCAGTCAGAGCTTCGCTATTATCCGGATGCGATCTATAACTACGCACCCTATCGTGGACACCATTTTGGTATCTATGGACAGCTGCTGACATACGACTTTGAATTTGGTGGTACAGGATACCAGTCGGCACGCTTCGGACGCACATGGGCGACAGGCCTCGCCTATGGCTACACGAAAGTCCTCAACCGCCGCCTGTCGCTCGACTTCACTATCGGCATCGGCTATTTCCGTAGCAACTATGATGTCTACAAGCCGTCGCAGGGTGTTTATTACAAGACAGGAACGTCAACACGTACCTTCTTCGGACCGACAAGACTGGAGGCCTCTCTGATATATAATGTTAATTTCTTCAACGAATAAACAGGATGATGACTATGGAAAAATATAATAAGATCTTTGATATAAAGGCTGTCATCATCATGACGGTTGCCATGCTTATGGGATGCCAATACAAGGATTTCGATGACTATCAGGAGTCGAATATCCAACAGCAGCCGGTGGATATCCATTTTGACTGGACTCATGTTGACTCCATACCTCAAAAAATGCGTATTGCTTTTTATCGTGAAGAAAATAACAGCCTGTATAACGTATATAACACAGAAAACCGTGATACAACGGTTATGGTGAATGCAGGACTGTTCAATGTTACGGCATGGAATGGCGCATTGGATGTTACATCCATAGAAAGCTTCGAGAACCGCCTGAATGTTAATGCGGTGGCACCGAAATACCAGTTCTTTAACTCGCCAAGGTATGAACAGCTCCTTGACAGCCTCTTCGAAGGACAGCAGATCATCGAATATCCTGACTATATGGTACATGCCACGACGGAGAATATCTTCGTCGATGTCCTCAACGAGAGACAGCGGGTAGTAATACGTCCTGACAGCATGGTTATTACCATGAATATACAAATAAAGGGCATCAAAGGCCTCGATAAATGCCGTCAAGTACGCGGAGCACTGAATAATGTCGCCGGACGACGCTATGTCTCATACGAGAAGAAGACGATGGATCCGGCAACGGTGATGTTTGATGCGACAGTCAATGAGAAGGATTCCACGGTAACGGCCTCCTTCTGGGTCTTTGACCTTAAGCCCACAGAAGAGCTGAAAGACATGTCAAAGAAAAAAATCGTTATATTCTTCTGGCTCATAACGGGACAGGTCTACTACGCTTTTGATGCTACAGAGGTTTTTGCAGATGCTGTTCAGAAAAATAAGGCCTTCCTGAATATTAAGATAGATAATATAGACCTCGACCTCAACGACTACCTGCAATCAGCGGATGCATTCATCGTCTCATCGGAAGGATGGAGCGAGGGAGGTGATACAGAATTGGGATTTTAGTTTTTTTTAAATATAAGATTTGTGTTAGTTAACTTCAATTATTAATTAATTTCATTAAGTATTATGAGAAAGAATTTGTTTATTTTGGCTGCTTGTGCAGCTCTGTTCGGAATGTCATTCACCTCTTGCTCTAACAGCGATGAGGTAGTGACTGGTGCTGAGAATGGTGTAAAGGAGGCTATCAGCTTCAGAACACCAAGTACCCGTGGTACGGCAATCGCCGAGGGTTCTGAGACCGCTATGGGCGACTTTAAGGTGTGGGGATACTATGGCAGTTCTGTGACACAAACTGGTGCTACAGCTGACGCTATCTACATGGGTGGTGATGCCTCTACTGGTGTCAGCGTGACGTATGCCGATTCTAAGTGGGGATACTCACCACTGGCTTACTGGCCCGGCGACGCTCTGAACTTCGTGGCTTGCGGCCCTATCAATGCTACTGAGATTACTGGTTATGCTGCTTCGTCTGCCGAGGGCGTTGCCTCGCTGACAGCTACCGTCGCTATCCCTGCTGACGTCAACGACCAGAAGGATATCATGATGGGTGCTGCAACAGCTTCATCTGGTATTGCCGGCCTCGCATTCAAGCATGCATTGTCACAGATCCAGTTCAAGGCTAAGCTCGCCTCTGCTGACATCACATCGGCTGTCATCAACAGCATCCAGGTTGTCAATGTGAAGGGCGCAGGTACTGTCTCTTACACCTCTGCAGGTACTCCCAGCGCTGCAGCTACAGGCGATGCTACCGCATCGTACACACTGGCTACCAACGTCAATAACGACGAGCTGGTAGACCAGAGCACTCCTGTCGTTACATCTGCTGCTGATGCTGTCATGCTGTCGGCTGACGATGGTAAGCTGATGCTTATGCCACAGGCTATCACAGCATGGGACGGTTCGTCAAAGACGGAAGGTGTTCCTACCTCTGGTGCTTATATCAAGGTTAACCTCACCATCGTGGCTCACGGCACAACCATCTTCAACGGTGATGCCTATGCACCTCTGGGAACCACATGGGCACAGGGTAAGATCTACACCTACACCCTCATCTGCGGTCAGAACGTCCTCAGCCCTATCCAGTTCAGCGTAAGCTCGACGGATTGGTCTGCTGCTGATCCTGCTAACGAGGATAAGAATTTCTAAACACTCTCTCGACGAAGGAGTAAGGGCGTAACCTTAACGGCAAAACCCTTCTCCTTGCTACCTGACTTACTGCCGTAAGGCAGATACGGCACGCCGTTCCAACGGCTACCGTAGCCCCGACGGCAGGAAACGCAATAAACTTTCCTGCCGTCATTTTTTAAAGGTAAATTAAAAACTTTATGAAAAAGATTATTCTTTTCCTCTTTACCATACTCACCGTCTTCTCATCCTGTAACAATTATATGGATGATGAAAAGGTAAGTGACGAATATATCACCTTCAAGACCGACGGATTCCTGGAGGCAACGACACGTGGTGCAACGATAACTGCTGCTAACATGACTTCCTTCGGAGTGTCTGCTGCCGTCTATCCTGCTGCCAACAGCTATACCACCGCTGCTTGCGGACAATATTTCCATGATATCGAGGTATCAGCAGAATCTGGCACTTGTGGCTATTTCTGGCCGGGTAGCGACTACCGCATGGCGTTCTACGCCTACGCTCCTTACGGTGACGATGCACTCACGGTAGGCTCTGCTGAAACAACAGGTCATCCGATCTATTCCTATACCGTGCCAACGGCTATCGCCAGTCAGCTTGACTTCGTGACGGCCAGCGTGACAAATAACCCGGGAACGAAAACCGAAACACCTGTAGCACTCTCCTTCTCTCATAAGTGTGCTGCCCTACATTTTCATATCACAAACGATAATACTACTGCCATCACCATAACCTCCGTAGGTGTCTACGGGGTGAAATATACAGGAACTTATAAAGAAGACCGCACACCAAAATGGGTGCTCACAGGTTCTGCAAACACTACAGAAAACCATCCCTTCCTGCTCACGCTAAACACTTCTCTCGCTGCCGGTGCCGACTCGGAGATAACAGGCACGTCAAATCAGTTTATTCTACTCCCTCAGACTGTAGCTGCAGGAACGGATAACTTTATATTACAGACGATAGAGGATGGTATCGCCTATTCATATACCTACACGCTGCCAAGCAATATGACGGTGGAACAAGGTACTTCTTTCACGTATAATATTGTTATCAAGGATAAAAAGATGTATGTTGATCCCGACACCAATGTCTCTGACTGGGATACTACCAATGCATCCGGTAGTGGGTCTGTTTCCAACTGGTGGTATACTGACGCTCAATATCTATGGACTGTCACTGACTGGAACAACAATGGCTCTTCCAATAGTGGCAACTCCATCGAAAACTGGGAAGAAAACTAACCGTTTTTTCTCGGTTTTACCTTCATGAGAAATCAATAATAACAAACAATATAAATTTAAAAATCATGAGAACAAAAAATCTTTTTGTGCTTTTAGGCATGGCACTGCTGGCAATGACAGCATGTACAGAAGACATTGAGAAAAACAATAAGGATATACCGTCTGAGGGACTGGTAATCCAAGTGTCACAGGAGAGCATGGTGACTGGTGATGAAACTCCCAGTGTCACACGTGCCACCTACTCTGGGCTGACAACAACCTTCGAGGATGGTGATCAGATCGGCGTTTACGCTGTGGATGACGAAGGTGTAGTACAATCATCTAACGTCTGCTTCACGAAATCTGGTGATGCATGGACAGCAGGTGCTGTCATTCCCTTCAACCCGTCATGGACTTACTATGCGTATGCTCCTTATGTAGCATCACCCTATACCCCTGACTTTACAGCTGAAGGTATTGATAATATGTTTGCGGACTTTATCACTGATGGCAGTAATAAGTTCCATGTAGCAAACCAATCTACTAAGGCAAACTTCCAAGCATCGGATTATATGCATGCTCAAGGCATTTTATCAAATCCTGCCACCATCCGCTTTGTTATGAAGCATCGTAAGGCACTGGCTGTTATCGTAAGCGACTTGGTGAATAACAAGTTCTGTTACTCAACAAACACCGATAAGAAAACAAATGTCTCACTGGTGTCGCTAACATATAACGATAACAAACCTTTCGATGTTGACGGACAGAAATACTTCCTGATGAAGCCAAACACGACATATACTATTGGTGGTATCAGTGGACTGAGTGCTGACAAGGGAAAATATATCCCTGCCATTCCTATCTTTACAGGAACTATAACATCTCTAAAATATAATACTGGACGCGCAAACAATACTGGATGGTCCTCCAATTATACTACTACAGCTCCCTCATGGCTGACAGTTACCCCTGAAATAGAAGCCGGCGAGCCAACACAATTCACGGTAACAGTGACAAACTCTACCAGTACGACCGTTTCTAAAGGCTCTGGCTCTGTACACTATGATGTCCCCGGTGATGCCACATTACAAGCAGCATCTCCAGTATCCGATGTTGATCTTTCAATGGTGAATAATGACGGATCGGCCAGGGCCTCACGGACAACGGCAAACTGCTACCTCGTTCATGCTGCAGGAACATACAAGCTGCCTCTGGTTTATGGTAACGCCATCAAGAATGGTACGACAAACGAATCGGCATATTATACTACTCAGACATCCAACACCCTGCAGCGATTGGTCAATCACAACAATACGGGAATAACTGACCCTTGGATTAAAAACCACTCCATTACAGTCGGTGGTGCTAAACTTGTTTGGGAGGATATCAACGGACTCATCTCAAATGTAGGGATCAGTGGTGACTATCTGACATTCGAGGTGGATGCCTCTAAGATAGCAGAAGGAAATGCTGTTATAGCAGCAACTACCGGCTCTGGTGGTACGGGTGATATAGTCTGGTCATGGCATATCTGGACTACTGCACAGACTCTGGCTGAAAGTGATCTGACAACTGTCACTACAACCGCCCCACATACCTATAAAGTAGCTCCTGTAAATGTAGGTCAGATAAATGGTATTGTAAAGACTGGTGCGACGGTGTATGCCGGCGATCTCTGTAAGGTACAGGCGGTTGCCGGTGGTATGACGGTGGAGTTCCAAGTACAGGCTGCTGATTATATTACGGGAGGTACGAGCTATTATAACCCTTGTACTTATTATCAATGGGGACGTAAAGATGCTATGCCGACATGCCTTAACTGGTATGATGACAGCCATACGGCAAGATCTTCATTCACCACGGCTTCATCTGGCACTATCGCGGATAACATCAAGAATCCGCTGACATGGTATAATGTGTCAAACAAACCTCATAACGACACAAAATATAACTATTGGGATATGAACCAGACTTCTACTGGTAATATCGCTACAGCAACGGTCAAAACCGTTTACGATCCATGTCCACCGGGCTTCTGCGTCCCCACCGGCAACCTCTACTATTATGCAAATAGTAATTCCGAACAGACGGCTTGGCAGGCTACACCTCCAGGACGTAATTGGACCGTGAACGGCACACCTATATTTTTCCCCGCCTCCGGTTATCGTATCAACAGCAATGGTTCGCTCTGCAACGTTGGGAGCAACGGTTACTATTGGTCTGCTTCAGCCAACAATGGCAACTACGGTCGCTACCTCGGCTTCAATTCGGGCCACTGGTACTGGGACTACGACGGTCGGGCTGACGGTTTCCCCGTTCGGGCGGTCGCCGAAGAATAAATTATAAAGTTTGTCGTTTAAATGCGGCTGGCCCTTAAAAGGCCAGTCGCTATTATCTCGGCGAAGCCGAGTCGAGAATGATACGATAATGTTGTTCTAATAGAAACAACAAGAAATTAACAATTATTAACGGGGGGGGGTAAACGCTTACACATTATTTCTTAACTTTGCAAATTATTTAGTTTTACCCCTATAATGCAACGTAAAAAATGACTTTCAAAGAAAGATTAAATAGAGAAAAAGATAATCACTCTGCGATAATTCTTTTTAATGACAGAGGGTTATTTTATAATGTATTAGAACGTTCTGCATATGCCTTCTGTACACGGATAAAACCGTTCAAAGTGCATGTCAAGACACTCAAAGGTCTTGATGATCCTTTCGTCAGTATCGGTGTCCCTGTTGCTCAAAAAGATACTTATCTCAAATTCCTCAATTTCACTACAGATGACCAGGGCAATGTGATGGCACAACTGGATAAAGCAATAGATGAAAAGGATTTCCAAGAGTGGAAAAAGCATATCCTCGATAATTATAACGAAAAGAAAGAAAAAGCAGAAAATACTTTTATCTTGGAAGAACAAATAGAAGATACAGATAAACAGGAAGAAAAAATAATTCTCAGGCAATGTTTCCAAGAAGTGAAAACACTTAATATCGCATCGATGACTCCCATGGAAGCAATGCTATATCTGAACAGCTTGCAACAGAAACTTAAAAACGTAGAACTTTGACGTATGGCAGAAACTACCAAATCCAATAAACAAAAGCGTGACTGGAACGCTGAAGGTGCCCTACCATACGAAAATATTCCGGCTTTTAAGGCTGCTTACGATTTATACAAGGAATGCCAATTCCGCTTTAGGAATGTACCGGTCGATGCTAAGCCTGTAGCCAGGGATATTAAGGCTAAAGTAATGAGGGTAATGGTGTGTATTGCTCATGCCAGGCTTAACGTTCGGGTACTGGAGTCACTACGAGAAGCAGTTGACTTGTCTATTGAGACGCAAATTTCTCTGAGAGTGCTGGTTGAGACAAATTCTCTTACGAAGAAAGATTTTGCCCATGTTTCTCAATACTCAGACAATCTTGTCAGACAAATGGTAGGATGGAGTACCAGTGAAGAGAAAAAGAAAACGACGTCGCCAGATTTGTTTTCTTTTCAACAATAGTTCTTTGACATAAAGGAAGAGTCCCAAAAGGTCTTGGGAGAGAATGTAGCGGGCCATGATGCCGGCACAGAGTTCCCGCAAATTCAGTGGCCTACCTCTTAGGATAAAACCTATTGGGTTATGGTACACCAGTCTGGGGTTCCCGTCAGGGATAGATCATCATGGTACAATGTATCAAGGTGGTTTGCGGTCTGGTTTAGTCCACCCCGCGACCCATTCAATCAAAGGGCCACATTTTCCCCGCCTCCGGTTATCGTAACAACAGCAATGGTTCGCTCAACAACGTTGGGAGCAACGGTTACTATTGGTCTGCTTCAGCCAACAATAGCAACAACGGTCACTACCTCAACTTCAATTCGAGCAACTGGAACTGGAACAACAACAATCGGGCTAACGGTTTCCCCGTTCGGGCGGTCGCCGAAGCATTTGCAGGCCAGTGGACTCTTCCTTTCCTTAATCTATATCTATTCATTCAATGCACATCACAGATGAACAGATAAGAGAAGATCTATACCAAGGGTACTTCGATGCAAGAGAACACAAGCGAAATACGCTTGCACAGCTTAACTTCGAGATTTTCATGGAGCATCACCTTGAAGATCTCTATACCGCTCTGGTTCAGCGGACATATCAACCGCTGCCAGCTTATTGCTTCATTACCTTTGACCCCATCCAACGTGAGGTCTATGCTTCCCAATTCCGGGATAGGGTAGTTCAGCACATGCTATTCAACTACCTGGCACCACTCTTCGAGACACTTTTCATCTTCGACACTTATTCCTGCAGAAAGGAAAAGGGCACGCTCTTTGGCGTAGAACGTTACCAACATCATCTTCGTTCTGTCACAAACAACTTCACTCAGGAAGCATCGGTGCTTTATTTGGATCTGTCCGGTTACTTTATGTCAATAGACAAACAGCTGGTGATTAACACCATTATGTTTGAGGTCTATAAACACCTTGACAGAAAATCACCTGACGGCAGGTTATGGAAAGAACGTATAGACCCTGACTTCGTGGAGTATCTGATGCACTGTCTGCTCGATCGTAATCCATCGGTAGATTGCATCCGAATGGGACCGATTGAAGACTGGGATGGACTTCCTCAAAGAAAATGTCTGAAGTTTAGCCCAGAAGGTAAGGGTATAGTTATCGGTGATATTACATCACAACTATTCTCAAATGTACTGCTGAATATCTATGACCAATGGGTGAAGAGAAAATTGAAAATCAAACACTATGGGCATTACGTTGATGACCTTTACCATATGCACCAGAGCAAGGAGTTCTTACTCAACGCCATTCCTCAGATAGAAGATTTCTTGGAAAATGAGGTACATGTAAAAGTCAACCATGACAAATGGCGACTGCTGTCTGCCTACGATGCAAACCAATATCTCGGTGCTTACGTCAGACCTTATTATGTCATGCCTCGACAACGGACCATTGACAAGTTCTGCAAGACAATGCGTGAACTGGAATACTTCCTGATTTTCAACGAGCCTACAATAGAGGAACTGGCAGACATAAGGGCAAGAATAAATTCCTATTGTGGATTACTGAGCCACTATAAATCCTTCAACCTCCGGAAGAAATACCTGGATCAACCGGCATTTTATAACTACTTTACCTACGATAAAGGATTTTCTAAATCCATTCTTAGACCAGAATATGGAGGAAAGCCAGTTCTTTGTGAATGGTACGATCCTCCTTTGCTTGTAAACCAAAACAACTCACCCGAGCTACCAAGAAACTGGTTCCTGCATGCCCATGCACCGCTAAATCTGCCACTTGAAGAGCGAAACGCCCTTCAATTCCTTGCAGATAGATCTCTAATATAACTCAATACCATATACCCCTTCTTTTTGCATAATCAATTGTTGTCTCGTAATCATTCGAACGATTGCTACCTATAAACTTTAAGATTTCAAATATAAAATCTTCACGTTTTTTACGATCTAATGCAGCCTGCTTTTCTTTTGCTCTCAACTCCTTACAGTAATCAAATACGTCGGTTTGGGATATCAATCCACAATAATCGTTATGTGGTCTATTGATATTCTTTTCTATGATGACTTTAAGATATGATTTCATTGCGTTAAGATTCAATTTTTTACTATCTTCGGAAAACAAATTACTAAATATTGACATATCTTGCCATATAGGAATAATCTTTAGTAAAACATTATCTATATCAGCAGTAATCTTTGCATAGTAATTGTCTGGATCATAATATATGGTGACACAATTATTCTTAAACTTATCTGGGAAACCATAAATATTCAAAGTAAAGGCATTTTCTTTCAAGGATTCGACAATCCTCGCGTTCTCGAAAGAAATTTTAAAAGAATTCAGAAGAGAAGAATACTCTACATTGATATAACCATAGGCAGTAAAAAAAATCATTCTGCCTATTTCGTTATTCCAATTATTGTAATAGGTTGACATAGTAAAATAAGGATAAGTTTTATCTATATAGGATTTTGCCCTATCAAAATAGACGCGGGCGGAATCGTCATAAATAATCTTTTCAACGATTACACGATATACCGTATCATTACTCGTATATTGGCCCTTTTTTAAATTAGTGGAACGGATGAAAAGGCTCCAACCATCAACACCTAAGAAACTGCCCCTGTTGGTTAAAATAGCATTGGGTTTTCCTTTGTTTATTATGACACTCTTGAATTTGACACTATTCAACTTATTGTAAAGCTGTAAAGAGCTGCCCTTGATGGGAATACCAAGGAATGTCATATCCTTCCCTTGTTCTCTGGCGTAAACATCCTTGGTAGTATTCGTGTTACTACACAAAGTGAAATTACCTGGTGTTACTAAACCATACTGACCGAAAACCATGTTAGACATAACCGTTAACATGAAAACCAAAGAATAAATCTTTCTGCCCATACAACTATTTTATTAAGTTAGTAATTATTCTGCAAAAATAACAATTTTTCTGCAGAAACAATAAAACTAATAGAATATTTTAAACCAACGGCTCATTTTTTTACTTCAAGAACCTCTCTTGTTTCATCCCGCACTTTCACCATCACAGGAAGAGCTGTTTTTTTAGAGCCTTTTTCCGCCGCAAAGTTACGCAGGTTTAACCCCTACAGGGAGCAAGGACACGACAAGTTTCTCGAAACAAACTCAGCAGCAGGCTTCCACGAAAATTCCTTTAGAGAAATTTTAGGGTATTCTGCTGACTTTCTTCCGGAAATCCTTGCTTCTAAAACCTCACGTAATCCTCTGCTAAAGAAAAAGACTCGACAACTCATCCTATACGTGATGGAACAAAAGCGCTCTATAACTTGATGAAACAAATATCGCAGCAAGAAACCTTGAAGTAAATACATAAATAAACTAAGGTTCAAGACTGAAAGATAAAATCAAAAAACAAAAAGATAAAGATCTGACAATCTATCCTGCCGCGATATAACTGATTAGCAATAGCAACAAAAATTTATATATTCACTAAAACCCAAGTCCCGGAAGGGCATAGAAAAGTATGAGAACAAAAGTAAATAGTAGCGAACTGAACAACGCTATGAAGATGGTAGCAAAGGCAATGGATAGCAAGGTGGTTCTTCCTATTCTGAGTGACATCCTCTTTAATGTCAAAGGTGACACCATCACACTGACGGCTTCTAACGGAGAAAATTTTGTGACTACCCATGTGAATGTTATTGAAAACGACGGGGAACAGATCTTTTCAGTAAACGGAAAGGATATCTTGGATGCCTTTAGTAATCTCCCTGACACTCCAGTTACTATCGAGACAGAAGAAATAACAATGAAGGTAAGTTATGAAAACGGCTTATTCAAACTTCCTATCTCTGATGCTACCGAATATCCAACACAGACGGCCATAGAGAACGGAATATCTTCTACCCTCTCTGAAAAAATTGTTAAGGAAAACCTCTCTCTCTGCTATTTCGCTACCGCACAGGACGAACTGAGACCAGTTATGAATGGTATTTATTTCGATTTTACCGCTGATGGGCTGGTAATGGTAGCATCAGATGGTCATAAGCTGGTAAAAAGTGTAATTGCTGATGTGATGATGGAAGAACCTCATAGTTTTATTCTTCCCAAGCGCCCGGCTGACATCCTTATGAAAATTATGAGTAACACATCGGATAGTGAGGTAACAATTACCTTTTCGGAGCGTAACGCTATCTTCACAACTGCCACCTTCACACTCTGGTGTCGCTTGATAGAAGGCCGATATCCTAACTATAATTCCGTAATTCCCAAGGAGTCATCTTACACGATGACCGCCTCCAGATTGGAAATGGTGACTGCACTGAACAGGGTAGTGCCTTTCTCTAATGATAGTCAGCTGACACGTATCTCTGTTACCACCGATAAAATGACGCTGAATACGGAAGATTATGATTTCTCTAAGACAGCTGTAGCACAGGTGGATTGCAACTATGACGGACAGGATATCAATATCGGCTTTAAGGGTATTACACTTGTTGAGATCTTGAAAAACCTCTCGTCAGAAGAAATTATCATGAAGATGACCGACGCATCAAGGGCAGCCCTTATCCTTCCAAGCGAACAGCCATCCTGTTACGAGATAACAATACTGATCATGCCTATGCTGATAGCTTAACCTCTCACAGATAGGGATAGCCTCTTTCGGGAGGCTTCCCTTATTACTACTGATAATATAAATATAAAAATATACGTATTATGATAACAATAAGAAATACCCCACTGAAAGGTTATCAAAGAAATTTTTTAACCCAGGCTGACCTGATATTGGCCTCATTGGAAGTGTTGTCGGTTATTATGGCACTCGGAATAGGTGTGTGGCTAAGTATTATAATTCATTAAATATTTGCTTATTTATCTCTTTATTTAAATATTTATTTATATCTTTGCACCAAGAATATAATCCCCAAGTCCCGGAAGGGCAAAAAGACTATGAGAAAGAAAAAGATAAACCATCAGGAAATCCTTAATAAGCTAACAGTAGATTATGACAGCTTAAAGAAAGAACTTGAAATAGCTAAGAAAGCATGGCTGGATAATCTAAATGGCGACCAAAGACAGCGTGCATATCTCTATGATGTCTACGAAGAAAAAGGTAGAGAATTGCAAAAATTGGAGCGAGAAATCCGCTTTCATCAAATCATGCTTCAAGAGAAGAAATATGCCTCGGCTCTCTACTGGTCCGATATCCATGCTTATGAGATTATTGAAGAGAAGAGTGATAAGGTAATCCTTGTAAGACGTTTGAAGGCTACCATTAAGCCGGAATCTAAGAAAGAACTGCATGACAGCTTTGTGCCTGGCGGTTTTTGCGGTCACTATGACAATGACCTTCAAGAGTGGAATTTCGAGGTAAACGAGAGTAATCCCATCGAGACAATCCGTAAACATAAGAATGGTTTGTGGTATGGAGCCGGAAACCTACGCTTCTCTATCGAATCAGAACCTCGTGAATATTACGACTATAACTTTTAATGACTAAAGGATATGAAAACGTTACAATTCAATTTCAAGTCTAACGGAGAGAATATCCAACTGTCAGCTGTCATCAACGACAGCCTGACAGAACTCTCTAAGTCAAAGAAAAACCAAGCAACGGATATTATCGGAGAAGATATGTATGAAGGAGAAAACTGGGGCTTGTTCTTTGAGATAAGCGGAAATGTAGGTTATGAGATCCAGATGAAGCTGGATAAACACCTACAGAGAATACTCACCCCTATTAAAGCCATCACATGGGAAGGTGGCGCAGATGCCATCATCACAGATGAACAAAAAGCAAAAATAACTATTAAATAATATCACTATGAGAAGTTGGACAGAGAATTTTGGAAAGTTCTACACGAACGCCAGTAATTGGGACTCCCGTAAGGAAATCTTTATTGGGTATGATGATAATACTACCGGGGAGGATATGGTTATGATGGCTGTCAGACTCGCCAAGATGTATAACTGTAAGATCGTTGAAAAGGTTCATTACACACCGGAACTGGTACGGGGTAAGGTCTCTTTCACGGTGGAATGTCACTCGTTGACATATCGTTACTTCTATGATGGTGGCAAGACTTGTCATCTTCATTGCTCAGAGGTGACAGAGAGAGATCTTCAGAAATATGAAAAGCTTTTCGGCACACGCTCTTGTGAAGATCAATGCTTTAAAAAGAAATTTTGGTTTACGGATAATTGGAACGGGAATATTCTCGAATACCCTACACTCCAAAAAGCCAAGGCAGAAGCTAAGAAACAGACAGGATCCTCCTGTTGTATTTATGAAACTTTCCCTTACGGCAACCCCAGTCAGATAGCCTGCTTTGCTCCTGCTTCCGGTTGTACTCCACCATGACTATAAATAAAAACTCTTTTGTCGTCAAAAGAAAGGTTTTTCTTTTTTTCTGCCATCATGCTAAAGAAAGAAAAGACTTTCTTTTTTCTTTAAATATACCTAAATAATTTGTTGGGCTGTCTTCTTTTTCGTATCTTTGCAGCCAAAAATTCTACAACTAACAACAGTTTTAACGGAACTTGAATGGATATACAAAGGGTGATAGATACCTTCAAGGCCCAATGCATGGTATCTAAGACGGAAGACGACATCAAGAGGGAAATAAACCTTTTCATGGCGAAGATCGGTGAGCATTACCAGATAGAGATAGCATCATCCAACGAAAGGACGTCAGCACACGGGGGTAGGGCTGACAGCATCTATAACGATGTTATTGTAGAGCTGAAGAAACTCAGACTCTTCAGCAGAAAGAATAGGGAAGGTATCAATGAAGCCTTATGGGGACGTGACGAGAGGGATCATGGCCTTTATCACTACCTGATAAACTTCTCTCTCGAAAGCTGTCATGATGATGAACATATCTTCCTGAATACTCTGACCTCTAAGGTAGGTGTTGGCTTTGACGGCCAGCAGTTCGTCTTCTGCCGTTTTAGGAAGAGTAGCGAAACAACATCACTCTATGACCCCATTAAAACTAAGCGTTTTCCAAAAAAGTTCAAGAAGAAAACCTTTCCGGTAACCTTTGAGGTGAGCGACGTGCTAAGCTTTGACGAAGGTATAAAGCGACTGTTGCTGTATGTGCGTTCTACAAACCGCAAACAGCTGACTGCGGAAAACCTGTGCCAGACATTCTCTGCCTCCAGACAAATATCAAAGAACTCAATCACCTATCTCTTTAGGTTACTTAATAACAACCTAAAGGAGAATAGTAGGGTGAGAACACTGTTTGAGGAATGGCATCGCATCTTTGGAAAGATCTACGAAAAACAGGAAACGGACTTCGTAAAGCATGTGTCGGCCATCAGTTCACTGTACAGCATCGAGGAAATGAAGACTAATGATGACGTGATAAAGGTACTGTTTGTCATCCAGACCTACTACAGCATCATCATTAAGCTTATCATCCAGAACCTCTTTGCGTCATTAAAGCTGCCTCATGCTAAGACGGACAGCCTGAAGGATATAGGACAGGTCAGGGAGATCTTTTACGGTAGAAAAGATGCTTTCAACCAGTATGTCGATAACTTCTTCGAGATCCATTTCTTTGAATGGTTCACGATGCTTGAAAATCTGGATATATCCTTCATTAACAGCATCATCCTGGAGCTGGATAAATTCGAAACGACGGTGAGCGTCTTGAAACCAGAATCTGTAGGTGATGTACTGAAAAAGACCTACGAGAGCCTGATGCCTAAAGACCTACGCCATCTGATGGGTGAATACTATACCGTTGAATGGCTTGTGGATTTCACGATAGAAAACAGCAGATATGGGATAGGTGAGGACGAAACGGTGCTCGACCCCACCTGTGGCTCCTGTGTGTTCCTTACACATACCATCAAGAAATACGTCGAAAAATACAAAGATGTGATGACACGGCAGCAGCTCATCGATAAGATCATCACTAACTTTGTGGGCTTTGATATCAATCCGATAGCCGTCATTCAGGGAAAGGGTAACTATATCCTGACGCTGGGGGATATCACACAGCTGGATCATCCTATCTCCATCCCTGTCTATATGTGTGATAGCGTAATGGTTCCTACCGTACATGCCAAACAGAAGGAAAATGGGCAGGTACTGGAGATAGATACCATCGTCGGGAAATTCCGTGTTCCTGAGCTGGGTTCTCGCATCAAGAATGACAAGTATCTGCGACGTATCTCTGACTGCATCCTGAGAGACTATAAGACACTGAGTGAATTTGTCAGCGTACTGGATAAGCTGGATGGTATCACACTGACAGAAAAAGAACTGGAGCTGTCTAATGAGCTGTTCAACCAGCTACAAAACCTTCATCTGTCAGGAAAGGATGGTTTCTGGCCCATCATCCTCAAAAACTCCTTTGCACCGCTGTTCTGTCAGCAGAAGTTCGATTATATCTTTGGTAACCCACCTTGGATAGCATGGAAAGCCATGTCACAAAGCTACCGTGAGCTGTCTCTGGATATCTGGCTGTCTTACGGCATCTTTGAAAAGTCAGCCTACGACAAGAAGACAAGCCATGATGACTTTGCAATGGCCGTGACCTACGTCACCATAGATCACTACCTCAAAGACCGGGGACAGGCTTGTTATGTGCTTCCTCAGACCTTTATCAAAGGACTGAAAGGGGGTGAAGGTTTCCGTAAGTTCGAAATCACACGCGACGGACAGCAGCTACCAATAGCCATCGAGGCATTTCATGATATGATAGCCGTCAATCCCTTCAAAGGTATTGCCTCTAACAAGTCGGCAATATATTATTTCCGGAAGGGTGTGCCGATGATATACCCCATGCAGCAATACTTCCTTTACGGCATCAAGGAAGGTGAAAAGATAGAGAACTCCGATACTTACGAAACGGTAAAGGAAAAGTTGGAATATCAGCAACTCTGGGCAAAGCCGGTAAAGGACAGTGACCCGAGAAGCCCTTGGCTCACAATGGAAAAGAGCCTGATGCAGGCTTCTCAGCAGTATCTTGGCAGCTCTAACTACAAGGCACGAAAGGGTATTGAGCCTTGTGGGGCAAAGGGTGTCTATCTGCTCGACCTGAAGGAGGAACGCAACGGCCTCGTGAAGATTGAAAACCTCATAGACAGGGGTAGACTACAGGAGATCAAGGATATCGGCATAAAGCCCGGCTTTATTGAAAAGGATTATATCTACCCGATGGTGGGTGGCAGAAATATCAAAAGCTGGGGTATTAACGGCTATGTCTATATGCTGGTACCACACTCTGAAAATACCGTCGGTGAGACGAAGTATGGTGTGGATCCAGGAACGCTGAGAGCCGACTGTCCTCATACCTACAGCTGGCTATATGACAACTGGCATGATATCCTATTGGAAACGAGGATACGTAGCGGAAAATTCTTCGATAAAGAAAAGTATCCTTGGTATAAACTGGATAATGTCGGACTGTACACCTTCAAGCCCTATCATGTGCTGTGGGCTGAACAGGGTGTGTCCGTCAAATGCTGTGTGGTCTCTAACGCTTCTGACCGCTTTCTGGGCCAAAAGCTGATCGTTACAGACTCGAAAGTGCTTTTCGTGGCGTTGGATGACAGGATGGAAGCACATTATCTGGCAGCTATCATCAACTCAGAGCCTATCGAAACGATTATCAAGGCTTACACCATCAGCACCAATAAGGGTACTGACTTCGTTGAGAAGATAGCCGTGCCATCCTTTAACGATACGCATCCGCTACACCAACGGCTCGCCGAGCTGTCTATCGCTGCACATCAAGCCTGTGCCAACAATGATGCAGACGGCATCAGCAAGGCCACCAAAGAAATCAATACAATTGTACCACAAATATTTAGTGAAAATATGAATCTGAAAGAATCTACACTGTCAGCCCTGCAGGAAATGAAGGAATGGGCTGACGCTCCGGAAATCTTCGCCTATATGGAAAAAAACGGCTTTTTCATTGGCAAGAGCAAAACGCCTGACAAGTCTGTCGCATCTGTCCTGTATCGTTATGCTGAAGAAAAGGTGATCGAGAAAAAATATGTTGATGGACGGAAATATCCGTTGTATAAGGTAAAACAATAGACATACACTTGTCATGTTATGAGTTTACTGACTCTCTTTTGGAGGTGGTGGTATAAACACCACCCATCTCCTTCACGATATTCTGTATCGGAAGCCCTGCAGATGGCTAAGCGATATGGACTGGAGAAAGAAATATCCCAGGCTCTCAAACGCGGATGCACTCCTGACGAAGCCCTGCAGGAATATGACATATACCCTTATGATGACCTCAGTCAGGAGCGCACCACCTAAATAGTTATTATATGGGATAAATGAGTGTTTTTAGATATTCTCTTTTATCATCGTTATCAGTTCCTCTCTCCAGTCTTCATTTGTCGGATCATACCTCACATACCCGATACAATAGTCGTACATCTTAACGGTGTTATCGAAGTATGCCTCTTTTTCCCCGACATCAAAAGCTGAACAGATGATACACTTACTCTTGATGATGCCGAAATCTTCAAACTCAGACAAGATAAAACGTGCCATATCCGGCTTGATATATTCCGGATTTTTCTCGTAGATCGGCAGAGAATTATCGATAATGATAAAGTCATAGTTTTCAGCGTACGCCTTTCTCACTCCCGTGCTGTAAGCAGATGCCACCTCAATACTGGCCGTTCTGAACCACTGAAGGATGTACTTCTTAATATCCTCCGCTTTCAACTTGCAGTCTTCAATAATTAATACCTTTATATTTATAATCATAACACCTATTTTACTTTGTTATTTCTTATCAAACTTTTCATATAACCTAATCATAGACCGAGGTATTGTTATGTCAGCATCACACCAGAAATGGGTATCTGTGATGTTGATAATCACAAACCCGATATTATCTTCTGTCTGACCTTTCAAGCGAATCTTATCACCTATATGAAAGCTGTTGACTAAGTCTTCCTCTTTCTCGATTTTCTCAAAATAGAAAACACCATCCCAAGGGATATACTTAATCATCCCGTATTGCATAGCCAACCGCGTCTGGAACGACTGACGGCAGGTATGTTCAAGCTCTGACTTGATACGTTCACGAAATCGCTCTGTATCGTTGATGCCCTTATAGAAATTACAAGCACGGCAAGCTGGCATCAGATTTTCAAGACTGTTAATACTTCCGTCTTCAAACATCTCACGTACCTTGTCAGCTTGTTCCTTTGGCCCATAAATACTATAGGCTAACGGGATAATATGATCCACCTGCATTTCTTGCAGCTTGATCTCACGCCCACAATACGCACAACGCCCCTGGTACTTATTATAGACCTGCAAACGCATCTTCTTTGATACTGCTTTTCGCTCTCCGTATTTCATCACTTTATCGTGTTGTAAAATAATTAATTTTCTTCTTTAATAAGGCATATCCATCCCTAATTTCCTTTTCATCAAATCCCAGACAAATAACCTATTTTCGTCTACCTCCACCAACTACACCGCCTGTTCCGTTACCTTTCTTGCTGGTTCCTGTTTGCTTTACGCCGAAACTCTTGTTGAGTTCGAGAGACTCAACAAGTGCTCGGTAGTCAGCCTGATTAGCTGCCAGAAGCTGAGTAAGTGGCACGGGAAAATTACGGCACGTCTTCTGGAGCATCAATAGCAGGTTCCAGCCAAGCTCGCCACCTTCCAACAGAATCTTCGATAATAGTAGGGCTGATGCATCAATATCCTCTAAATGCATCCCAATACTGGCTGTCTTACATCCTGTCTCGTCGGATGGAAACAAGGCCAGAAGATAGTCACAACGCAGACGGTCAAGTAAACTGCTGACCTCCTGTAAAAGCATATCTGTAGTTACTTCTTTCATAACATACTCAATTATAAAAATTATTGTTATTATTGTTTTCGTGAAATTCGTGCTTAATATGACTCTCAAAAGCAGTCGTTATCTTCATCATAAAATCTTCTACATAACGACGCAATGGTAATATTTTCTCCAAAGCGCCAAGGGTGATACCTCCAAGAGTGGGTACAGGAGAATCGTTGCGACATACTACAAGCCCCTCACTTAATACTTTCTGATCTTGATCTACACGACTGCCGACAATCAGAACATAATCCAGCTCCTGCTTCTCAAACTCATTCATGAGCTGTTTAATCTGCTCTATCAGCTCCTTGCTGATTTTTTTGCTACCTTTTAAACTGTTCTCCGCCATAACTTTTCCGATTTAAACAGTTAAATTATTTAATTCATGATGCAAAGATATAAATAAATAATGAAACAAACAAATATTTCTTTAATTATTTCTTTAGTGCCATACAAAATTATTAAAATTCAAAAACTTAAATACTCTCTCTAAGATATTCATCTTACGAAGATTCTGTTTTCCAGCTTCCCATATAAACCCTTCTTTTTGCAAACGTCTCAGCAGATAAGTTTTCTCTTCTGCTGTACAGGGTCTGAAAGTACCTTCTAAATACATACACTCTCCCTGCAGATGTATATTTCCATTATTCTCAACAATTACAAAAAAACGATAACACTCTCCGTTGGGATGCTGGGGAACATTTACCGAACGGAAAATCATATAACTCTTTAGTCCTGAATCATGCTCAAAGGTAAGAAAATCACCACTCTGAGCATTAAGGATATCAAATCTCTGTGTATTCATTGTCTATAACATTAAATTATAATCTTTGTCAACAACAAAAGCTTTGTTGTTAAAGACATATTCCTGGTTGAATGAACTGTCGGCGAACTTTCTAATACTTTCTTTCCAATAGATCTTCATACCTTTGTCCATGGCCAGCAAAGCTGTCTTATAAAGGAAGGTGTTACATTGGGTTATGTCATAAGGCTCAAAACCGTTGGCTTTACGGTTGGACATCAGACCTATCAGATGCTGGTCAGCATAACCGGAAGTTTCTTCGATCATTTTCCAACTGCTGTCAAAGTCAACAATCGGCTCAATGCTGACGAAGGTCTTTAATCCCCACTGATGTAAAAGCTTCAGCGTCTCTATCCTCTGAGCATTGCTGGGAGCATAAGGCTCAATGTCATCCCTTCCAGTGAGCGTGAAGCCAATGGCAATATGACTGTTGAACTTGTTGTTCAGAAAAGGACGGAAGATGGTAGAGGTGGCTCCGGCGTTCTTCGTCAGGATCTTCACATTGATACCCTTCTGAGCTGCATAGAAAGCAGCAGAGGTGGTCAGCATGGCGGCATCAGGAGAAAGCGGATCCGTAGAGAAAGAGAAAAAAATACCATGCTTCAGGAGATGGTCAAGCCACTTTTCTACTTCTCCTTTGAATACCGTCAAGGCGTAGTCGATGGCAGACATATCCTGATATTTCTTAGGACGACGGGAGGGTTTGGTAAAAGCATCCTCTAACAAAGCATAAGGCAAGCCGTTGACCTTGGCAGTCAAACCTTTGCGGTTGTAGCAATAGCTACACTGGAAAGGACAGCCGCGATAAAAATTACAGCCTACAGCTGCATACTCGCGAGCTGCACCTCCGGGAGTGTAAAGACACTTCCCATTCAAAATCTTCTCATTCATCATGTTAGTTTAAAATATTTGATTTATTACCGGAATTACCTATCTTACGATGGACAATTTTGTTTAGAAAACTAAACACGTTAGTTATTATCCTCTCAATAAAATGCTGGGGGCAGTCTGTCAAATGATGACGGACAGGAATGGAAATAGCTCTGAAATTTGATTGGATGTTAATCATATAAATGGAATTATTTGGTGTTACTTGTTTCGGACTTTAAATCATCGGCATATGCCCATTGAATAGCTTCAGTGATGATGATATGAAGATTCCACTTGTCAGAAGAGGACAAGGAGAAAGGGGCGAAAAGACTTCCGTTCTTGCAAAGAAGAACAAGGTCACGACACACATCAGGAACCTCACTTATCTCATGCCAGACAGACTGACGCTGCCAGTCAGAACCGGCAAGGAAATATTTCATGACTAACGCGATGGTGTCTTCGCCAGGGGTGTAGTCACCGCCATAATTCTCTTTTAGCTCAGCAATGGCCTTGCCAACAATATCCTCGGCATAGGCCTTGGCTGCTCGCTCGGCAGCAGATGGAGTACTTTGCTTATTCATATAACGTGGTTTTATATTCAAACTCTAACTCTCCTCCAGTCAGAAAACGCATAATCGTCTGAAGCTCATGGACACAATAGCAGCTGATACGGGTATAGGTCTTCGTAAAGTCCGACATGAAACGGAACGAGGCTCTATTCTGGGCCTTGTTATGACGGTACAGCAACTTCATATCACCAAAGTAATACATCAGTTGCCAGCCGGTCTTGTCAGCCGGAACAAATTCCATGCGACTCAGACTGAACATATCAATGGCAATCCCCTCAATACGCGAATGCTTGAAATGATGCAGCTTCCCGATGGTAAACCTCCTGAGACTGGCAGGAACAAGGGTCTTCTCGATGATGAACACCCCCATCTGTCGGCGACCGATCTCACCGACCATGCCAGTCAGAAGTCCATACCTGCCAAGGTTGACCCTAACGAAACTACCGACGGATAACTCACGAATATTCATCTGCGGAACGCTTTAGGGGTTTCCTTTTGCTGATTATCACGCAAAATACTCCAGTCTTTCACCTCACAGTCTGCAAGGTTGTCATTCAGACTGGTGATAACCTTGCCGAACAAGGCCAATATACGCTGACCATAAGCACCACCTTGCTTGATGGACTGGCTGATGAGCTTGGCAGCAGCATCGACATCATTCATATTGATGATGGCACTGCCCAATACGGCTTCATCATCCGTTGTCATCACGGACAGGAAATATTCGCAACCTGCCTCGTTGAGCTGGTCGGTAACCTGCTCCATCAACTTGTTTAATTCTTGATTGTTCATAGTATATCCTTATTTTTTTGATGAATCATACATGACTAACAGCCTCCGGTAAAAAGAGGGTGCAAAGCAATTCGTGGAATAAAAGTTGCGCTGCTGCTCAGAAAAAGGTCGCCGAAGGATGGAACTGACATACACTTCCATCGTCCATTTTTTTACACCATCCTTCACGAAACGATAACCGTAAACAGCATCCCAGATGCCGTAATCGAGGTTGTTGAAGTAAGTACGGCGAAGATTGGTACCAACAAGAGAGTTGGGCCAATGGAAATCATCCTTGATGACATCTAATAACTCTTCCGGCAAGGTGTTTAAAGTCTTCGCCTTATAAATGCGAAGTCCAAGGGAACGGCATAATTCATCAGCAGACTGCTGACGAAAGAGACATTTCTTCTCATGCTCTTCTACCAGCTCGTAGTTTCCCTTCAGGAACTCCTCGAATTTCTTTTTCCAATCTCTCATTGATTTTTCTGATTTTCGTTTAACATGACATACTTTCCTTCAATCTGGCAATGCCTCAGACGCTGGTCGACTAACTCACCGAAGGCAACCAGACAATGACCCGTAGGTGGATTGCTGGTACGACCATCGGGATTAATGAACTTAATCCTATGACGGAGAAAGATCATCGACAATGCCTTGGGAAAAATAACCTCCTGGAACAGAAGATTGTCCTGACGGTTAATCAACAAAGCAATACCATTGTTGTGAGCTGCCAGCTTTTCAACAAACGCTTTCAATAGCTGACGGCTGTAGGGTGGGTTGAGCCATACGAAAGCGTGACCCCAATCCTTGCTCAGTCCGTCATCAGCCTTGGTGAAATGCTGCAAAGCGGTATCGTAAGGACGCTCGGCTGGACTGCAAGGGTCCAGCTCGAAAGGTCCTAACTTCTCTATCATCCACTGAGGGGTGTACCACTCATCGGATGAAACATATCTGTTTTTCTGCTGTCGGGTGTCCATCGTCGAAATGCTGTTAGGGTAGATGATACTGTAACTTGAAATTGGTACCGAAATACTTTGGAATAATGCGAGACATGACATCCACAAGGTGATGCTCCATGTATTCGTAGGTTTCCTTATTGGGAACCTGAATAAACAACTCAGAGGTTGAATCATCAAAGCACTCAAAATGGATAACGTCGAAACTCAAACGAGATACTTCGGGACTGACAGCATGACAAAGCTCTGCCTGGCACTTGATCCAAAGCTGCTGAGGAGTCAGAGAGGAAGTCTCTTCAATAGCACCTTTCTTACCGTTAGTTCTATTGTGTTTCTGCTTCGTCATCCAGTCATTGAAATGTTGCTTAATGTCAGCAAGACTCTCATGTTCTTGTTTTCCACGACAGTCACAATCAACACTAAAGCTGTCAAGCCAGCGAATAAGCATACCAGCCTTCAAGCCGAACTTACGCTGCATCTGTAATAACCAGTCACGGTCTTTCTTCAACAACTCGATGCCTTCACGAGCAGTCATCGGTATATCCTCCTTTTCCTCCTGCTCTCCCTCACACACACACGCGGATGATGTTGTTGATGGTGGAAAAGGAGATAATGACGAACGTAGTGAGTTATTATCTTTACTTTCCTTTACTTTACTTTGTGTACTTATTTCGGAATTTATTTGAGTTTCTTCCGGATTAAGTATGGTTTCTTCCGGAAAAACTATAGTTTCTTCCGAAATAACATCCTTTTTTGAAGAAAAAACTGATTTTCCCTTCAAGTCCACAAGTAAGTAAGGGGTATCAGACGATACCTTACGCTTCGCAACGGAACAGAAGTCAAAGAAACGCTCCTGGATGCCATGAGAAGTAAGCACCTTATTCTCATCATAGACAGTCTGGTCAAACAGACCGATACTAAGGGCATAACTGATAACATCATTGATGTAATCTTCCTGTAAATCAGATACTTCCGATATAATAAAAGGAAGGTCGTCGTCCCATTTGAGATAATAGCCGACGGCATATATCTGGCATAACAGGATCTGATAAACAGATACTGCCTGAACACCCTTATAGCGTATCAGCTTCCTAATCTTGATGTCCTGATACATATTCACGTCACAGGTGAAATAATCAAGACCTTGCTTCTTTGGTCGTGCCATAATAGTGTTATTTAGGTAGTATTGAATCGTTATTGGTAGTTTCTTCCGTAAAAACAGGGGTTTCTTCCGAATTAACTATTGTTTCTTCCGAAGAAATATGTTTTAAATGAGAATAAACGAAGAAATAAGGCAAGCCTGTGACTGCTTTCTTCTCATTATCAAGGATATTCCCAGAAGGAATAGCCAACACATGACGGTCTGCATACTTCGTCTGGTCCAGAAAACCATTCTTTAGCATACGATGGACTACCATGTCAACAAGACGCTCTGAGACGTTGTTACGTCCTGCAATCTTATCTCTGAAGGACTTGTTGTAAGTCTCTTCAAAACCTGTCTTAGTTACCTCGATAAGTATATCGATCAGTAACTTTGAACCCTTGAAGCCAAACTCGTTCTCGACGGCCTTGACAAACGGATGTTTGAAGAAGTCCCGGGAAAGGTGGATTGCTTCGGCTGTTAAAGTTTTAATCATAGCATATTGAATTAAAATAATACTTAATCTTCTGACAGACCTTCCAAGAGAGCCTTCATGGCTAACTCCTGAGCAGAGAAAGGACTGACACCCGCGCGACGCTGACGCTCCCATTCATCGGAAGCCTGTTCTACACGTTCATTGAAAAACTGCTCGTCATCATAACTCATAATTTAATTTCTAATATCTCATATCGGTGAAATGAAGAATAATTCCATCGAAAACAGATTTCTTCCTGGTCTTTTTAAACCAGTCTGTGAAATCATCAGGCGAGAGGCCATCATTCTGAGCGACTTCATAGAACAATGGGTAATGAATATCACCATTGACTTGCTTGACACTAATACACTTATCCCAAGGGGCAGAGAAAGACATCTTCACACGCTGGGTACCAAGTTTGGTGTGACGGGCAATCTCTATCTGGTGACTGCCTGGCTCGTAAGGCTTACCACTCCATTGTCTAACAGAAAGTATAGCTCTTCCGGCATTGATTTCTTCTGCACGGTGTTCCCACAACTCGGCATTTCCACGGATGGTATGCTTCTTGGTGCCTTTCTCCTTGTAGGTCTTGAAATCGGTAGGCTCACCAGCTCTTGGGTGAGTCTTCGGGAACTCACGGGAGAGCATCAGGACATAGGTTTTCTTCTTCATAGCAACATTTATTTTAAATGACCTGCAGCAGAACTTGTGTTCAGCTGTTTGTTCAGATTAACGTGACGTCCATCGACAAAGCCTGCGTCAAAGCCGTCGGTACGTATCTTGCAGGCACGGCCACGGCGGGCCTTACCAATGGACTTCGATTCGAGATAGCTCTTGATGAGCTGCTTATGACAAACCATCAGACCGGTTTCCTGGGAAGTGGGCTGCTGGCTCTCGTAGTTCTCCTGCAGTCCTCGGCTGACACCTTCCAGATAGGAACGGAGATAGTCTTTCTTCATAGGCTCTGTCATGAAACGACCAGTACCAAGGTACTCGTTCTGAGCCTTATTCAGACGCTCCATCGAGAGACGACGGAATACCTGTAAGAGGTATTCGTAGAACTCCTTCACGATGATGACATTGGCATCCAAACCTACAATGTTCATCTGCTTGGTACGAGGACATACAATCACAGAACAGAGATTGTAACGGCAGATAATCATCATCAGGTTCTGCTTCCAGGTGACACCATACTGATCCGAATAACTTAACGGATCTGACTCGACAATACGAGACTGCTCCTGCTGGTCGGCAGCATGGATGTCGCTCATGGAAAGGTTATACTCCATTAACAGCTTACGAACCATTTTGGCAGCCTGGTACGCCTCGCCGCTATTACCAATCTTCTCGGCTCCATACTGGAGCTTCAGAAGTTTGCGGATTTTCTGAATGACAGTTTCCTTATCCATCATAGATATTACTTGAAAGCATTCGACAAATCATTAACACAGTGTTTTGTCTTTGGATCATCATAGATGCCAAGACCACCTTGCTCAATAGAAGCACAATGAGAGCAAAGATCCGGCTCTACCCAGAAACAATAGCCGTGCTCAGGATGATAACACGGGTTGATTTGGGTACACCCACAAACACGGCATACACCTTGCATTGGCTGAGAAAGGGCATCTAACAGGTCTTTTTCTTCATGAAAGTAACCATCAAAGGTCAGATACATCAGTTCTGGTGTAACATGGGTAGAGGTGTCGTAAACAAAGACACACTTACCGACACCTGCCATATAGCCTGCCTCGACATGGGAGGAACGACCACATGGCAACAGTAGAACACAAGTGTCTGCATCTGACATCGCCTTGAAATGGTCATCGAAGCGGTTCTTGACTTCCTCTTCCATAAGCATACGGACGTAATCGCTGCCAGAGAGAATGCCTTGCTGATAAGCGGTGCTTAACCGAAGCTTGGAGGTAACTTCCTCCCAGACATTACGGTCATTACGTCCATTGGGATGCTGGAAGTCATAGACCTTGTGTCCACGCTCGCGGAGCTTGGCAACCAGTGCTTGATGATGCTCATTCTTCCATGAGCTACTGATATATATTCTTGCCATAGTTATATTCTATTTTTCGTTATTCTTTAAGATATGATCGCAGATCATCAAAACTTGCTCTACCTTATCCAAATCAAACCAGTCCTCAGTACGGACACGGGTTTCCATGTCGATCCAGAACTTATCAACAGTGGGATGCTCCAACAAGGTACGGAGCTTTCCTTCTACATTGTCAGGACCAATGCCACCAGCATAGCCGATATGTACGCCTGGAGAGGTGACAATGTCAATAGGTGTGTCGATACCGGCACCACAGGAGGCATCTAACAAGTACGATGCAAAACGGGGACGCTGACCAGCCAAGAACTGCTTACATAACTCAGGGGTGTGCATCTGGATAATCACCTCTTCGATGAACGGGATGGGTACCAAGCGACGCAGCTCTGAGAACAGATCGGCTGCTTTAAGGTTCAACTGACAGCGCTTGAAGATTCTCGCATTGTTACCCAGCAGCTTCTCGATCTTAAACTTCTTACCGACGGCAACGTCAATAGCGGCTTGTCCGCAGAAGTGAGCCGAGAGGTTCAGCTCTCTGTCTCTCAGAACAGATAGAAAAAGCGGATCAGGGAATCTGTTTCCGTTATCCTGCCAGTCGTAAGATAACAACACACCGAACTCTACAAAGGGGAACCTCTTCTGGAGCTGTACCAGACGCTTTACGTCTGTACGCTCATCAACACCTGTAAATGTTACTTTCGATAATTTCATATCTTCATTAATTAATCTATTCCTTCTGTCAAAACCTGCATAGCACTCTCATGGGCTGCATCGGCAGGATAGCCGTCCTTGCGTTTTGCCTCAAACTCGGCAGCGGCCAGCTCTACACGTCCAATCACAAACTCTTCATCCCTTGCTCTGGGATCGTTATTCTCTTTCAGCTTCGTCAGCAGATAGTTGACGAGATAATTATTTTCAAATTTTGCCATAACTCTAAATATTTAAATTGTTATTGTTTTGTTTATTTCTTGATATATTTACTTAATGATATTACGAACCTGACGGTACGTAAAGTACGTCTGATAACCTTCAGAATATAAAACATCCGTGAGGTCTTGCAGCTCAAAGGATTTCTCTTACTCATAGTTCTTCCGATATCTCTTCATTGAATAGTTGTGGCTGAATCTGGTAGTTATACACCATCACCTCCTGCTTACGCTTGGTTCCTTTGGTAATGCGGTTAGCAACACGCAGAGCCATGTCCTTCACTTCTATATTCCAACCATTTTTCTTCACGTAACGGTTCAACAGCTGACTGCTAAAGTTACACAACAGAAACTTTCCTTTAATGGTTGTTAGTAACTGTAGAACCTCTTCAAGGTTTTCCTTCGTAAAACCGTTATAGTGCTTCTGAACACATCCGGGGTAGGGAGGATCAAGAAAAAAGAAGGTATCCTCAGAATCACGCTGCTCAATGACCTTAATAGCATCACGGCAACTGATCTGAACGTGCTTCAGACGCTCATAAATCTTCTTGGTGAACTGTTGGCGGTATCCATCCATCACTACACCAATATGACTGCCGGATGTACCGTTGTCCCACTTCCAACCGCCATCAGGAGAACCACCATAACCAATGTTACAGGTCAGCCATACGGCCCAAGCGATATCAACACTGCTTCGTGCAGATGAGGGATTATCCCAAATCTTACCGGCACGGATAAATTCAGCCTCACTATCCAGTGTGTGCTGTACTCTTTCCATAAGCTGAATAAAGAGCACTGGATCCTGGCAAACCTCATAAAAGGTGATGATACGGTTGTCAATGTCATTGATAACCTCACAGTAACTCTTACCCTTGGCAAAGAACACAGCACCACCACCCATATAAGGCTCACAATAGACCTTATGTGTGGGCATCATGCTTAGAATGGTCTTCGCCAGCTGCTGCTTACCTCCGTAGTATGTAATGGGTGTACGCATATCGTTTCTTTAATTAAGTTAAATGTTAAATTGGCGCTCGTACAAGCGATGAATGACGTATTGGTAGGTCTCGCCATCCTCACTATAGTCCACATGGAGCACCATCATTACCGTGTTATTTAGGAAGTCAGAACTCTTGCCGGTAACGCAAGGGTCGTCTTCCCATAGCTGGGGTAGTTGCACCTCTACGATGTCAGCAAACTGCTCTATACACTCGTTGATAGGGATATTAGGCTCAACACTCGCCTGATCGTGACAGAGCATCCCTAACTCCTTATCCTGTAGGTAGTCATAAACCAGCTTGCGCAACTCTTCTCTGGCACCTAAGGTAGTGACGGTGCAGAAATACTCCAGCTTACTGCCAAGCTTATCTTCCTTACGAATCAGATAGATATTGTTACGAGTCCTGGCACAGGTGTACTTCTGGTTCACGTCGGTACGCAGCACATCGTTGATGTACCGCTTCAGCTCCTTGCGGTCACGGAACGTGCCGTATTTGTCTGGCTCATAACTTATTTGATAAATCACATTCATATTATATTGCTTTATATTTTTTTCGTCTCTAAATAATGTTCAACCTGAGTATCTACAAGGTCACTCAAATTCATACCTAATGAGAGTCCTATACTACTGAGGAAATTCTTAATTTCTCGTAAGCTTTTCTTTCCAAAATTGCGCAATCTCAATAGGTCAATCTCTTTCATTCTGATAAGCTGGTTGACTGTCTCGACATCGACCCATTTCAGGCAGTTAAGCGTACGGATAGACAGGTTTTCGTTCACAAGCCGACGTGATAGTACCTCGGCAAGCTGTTTCTTTGAATAGCCCACAATAGGGGATTCACTATCATCACCTAACTCTTTTTTTATGTTCAGCTGTGCCTCTAATTGCTTAATATAAGACTGTTGGTTATCAACAAGAACAGAAAGGTTTCTGTTGTCATGCTGCAGCCTCTTGTATTCACGATGGAATGTCGGCCATGACTGCATCGAGCTAATCTTAGATACAGCTCTATGAAATATCTGCATAATACGGGAAGATGACAACCCGTATTCTTCAGCAAGGTCGGAAACCGGGTATTTACAAAGAACAAGCTTTTGTAACATGCTTCGTTCTCTCTCGCACAGCAGATTTTCTCCTGCAACCTCCAGAACACATCTGAAAATACTCTCCAAAAGATATTTCGGGAGGCCGTTGTCAAACAGATAGTTGGCACGGCTGACATCACTTATCTTTTGTTCTAAGGACAACTGTTGTTCTTTTAGTGTTTCCTTTAAAGAGGAAACCTTGTTCTCCATCATACCAAGCTCAGACAGGGTATCAAAATACTGGATGATGCTCTGCTTATCCACCATCACAATATCCTTGCCTTGTCTTTTGCTATATACATGGTGTCCTGTTAACGCCCCCTTCTCTATCCAGTTAGAGATCGTTTGAACGTCAACATCCAAAATAGCTGCCGCCTCTTGTCTTGAAACCATTCGTGCCATATCGTTATCTGTTTTTAATTTTATACTGCTTTCTTTTGACAGTTTTCGAGTCTTGCTGCAAGAGCCTCACAAAGAGCTCTCGACATATTAACCTCTACGGCATTGCCGATAAACTTTTTTTGCTCTGCCTGGGTGCCAATAAGAGTATAATCTTCAGGGAAGCCCATAATCCGCTTTAACTCACTGATGTTCAGCATACGCATTTTCACGTCGATAATGCCGTATATCGCCATGAACTCCTTAATTTTTCTGGTCATAGGACTGTCATCTTCAAAGATGGCAATACCCAGTTCTCCATGTTCTGCTGTTACCAACCACAGGGGAGCTTTATCCATGTGCGCTATCAATGTACAACAAGGTTTCTCTAAAGTTCCTCCATTGCTCTTAAAAGAATAAGGGTTAGCTAAGAAATGTTCAGCCGTTACAATACTTTGCTTGGGATTGTTGACGATGGTAGGTGATGCTGTCTCTATAGATGATGCACCGCCATTTCCATATTGGCTATCAAGAAACTGACTTGTCTGGATTGTAACCTTATCCAACGGAACATCCGGCATTGGTTCGTTAAAGTCAACGCTTACCAGTGCGTGACGCTCCTTTGTGGTGACTGTTGGATTAGGGTCATCAATAGAGCTGTTATACCCATTTCCGAAATAAACAGTCACAAAGGCATGATGATCCACACACGTTATTGTTCCTGCCGGTTTCTCGATACTCTGGTTTTTACTGCCAGGGTCACCGCTGAACTGCTTGCTGAGGAAGTTGACCTTGACATAGCCCAAGCGGTTCTGACAGGCAACCGTCGGGCATGGTTCATCCGTTGACTGAGGTTTATAGTGTCCAGAAGTGTTCATGGAGTTATATTTCAGTATCATATCATCATACCGTTTCTTACCTCCAGCTACGAATTTCACCAGACCTGCATAGATACGTTCCAACGTTTTTTCGCAAAGAGGTTTTTTCTTGGTGAAGATACTCGTTCCTTCGTCATTCAGATCCAGAACGTCCCGTACAGCTTTCCACTTTTTATATTGGTGGAACATTCCTCCTTCATCCCCATTCTTAGCATAGGTTGGTAATGGGAAAACTATAGGAAGGCCGAGCTTAGCGAATTGCCCAAAGAAACGTTTTCGGCTGGTGTATGCCCCGAAGTCTGCAGCATTAAGGATGCGGTAGTTATAATCATAACCATAGCTCATAACTTTCTTAACCCATCGGAGATAGCTCCTTCCTTGGTCTTTACTTACCGGCTTTCCGTTTTCGTCAAGATCACCCCAGCACATAAATTCCTCGACATTTTCAATTTGAACGTAATGAGGTTTGATAGCCTCGATATAGCGGAACAGATGTTCTGCCAGCGTCCGGCTGTCTGCATCACGAGGCTGGCCACCTTTGGCCTTGGAGAAGTTCGTACATTCCAGACTGGCCCAGAGGACCTTATATGCTCCAGGGTATTTCTTCTGCATTTTCTCCAGATGCTTTATCATTGGACTCAGCTCTAAAGTTCTGATGTCCTCTGTAAAGTGGAGGGTGTCGGGATGGTTGGCCTGATGGGACTTGATGGCATTAACATCATGGTTGACACAAGCCACCACCTTTGCACACTTACGACCTTTCAGCCGGGCGTTCTCAACTCCTGTAGAAGTGCCTCCTGCACCACAGAAAAGATCAAAGTATAATAATTTAATGTTGCTCATTTTTAATTTAATTGTCTTTAATAAAATCTGGTTTGAACGAATAAGCATGAAGGTTACCGCCGCCCTCTCGCCAGGCAAAACCACCATCCCATAGATGCACCACTTCGGCGTCATCAGGAATCCTCGCCATCAACTCTTTCAATTTCTTTCCAATCATAAATTATTAATAACTTAATCGTTTTAAACCTCTGTACCATCAACTCGGAAGAATCTCTACTCGTTGCATGTACTATACAAGCTTGGTGTACCACCAACAGAAGCGTATAGGAGGTGATGGCAGTACTGTTGCATGTACCATACAAACTTGGTGTACCACCAACTCATAGTTTTTAAACTGTTGAGTATTATATGTATAGCTACTTCATGAGTGTTTAAAAACCTCACGATAAGGCTGTGCAACCAGCCCGTAACGAATATTATTCATCTTCTATTTCGTCTTTAATTGAAAAATTCTTTTCTTCAACCACGTTAATCCCAACCATATTAGCTTTATAAGCTATCTTAGTCTTCAAGCCGAAGTAAGACCAGTTACGGAGCACAAAAGGCTCACCCTTCTGATTATCTTCTTTAGCTTTCTCTTCTCTCTCTTTCTGGTTGAGAAGAGAAATCGTACCACAGCCGTTTTTAACGGCTATATCTACAAGCATACGTGAATAAGTATGCAACTTAGTTTCTATATAGTTCTTTTCTTTCTCGTGAAAACGATCCAAAGCTTGACATTTACGCTTACGGCCCTTACCACCCACTACATATTTATTGTTCACCTGACACCTGCGAACTGCCGCCTGAATCTGAATCCTACGGTACATAAACTCGTCCTTGGTGCCGATGGAAGAAAAACGGACACCTGGTAAAACACCTTCCTTTGCTTTTTTGTCACAACTATAGATAATAGGATTTTCTACGCTTAAAATAGCATATAAAACCTTCTTAGGATCTACCTTGATATCTTTCTTTGGAATGTCACAGCATAAGAACAAAAATAACTTCTGCTTCTTTTTTCCAGTCTGCCGGTTTACTTCCTTCTGAAAGGCGATGGAAGAAGAACATAGCTTATACTCACCACTGATGATGCGCTCGATAATTGCTTTGTTATTACTACGATCTTTACCTAACATGCAGGCAAAGGGAATACCAAACAATGTAAAATAGAAATAACCGTCATCGGACTTGTGAATATTTGCCAAAGCCTTAGCAGAAAACGGTATGGGTATGTTGTTCTTATAACTCTGAAGAGTTGTCTCTCCTCTCATGACATCAGTCATAGTCTCTTTGCAAATTTTAGAGACTGCTTGGTTAAGACAAGAATAAATATCGGCAGGAACCTTGCCTTTAAGCATTGATGCCATCAGCCGGTAGGTAACATTCTGTTCACTAAGACCTTTTTCATCCTTAATAACATCAGAGACATTATATTTTATCTGTTCCTTACCAGATTTCTTATTAATAGAAACTCGATCTGGATGTTCTTGGGCAAAACGCTCCATCACATCATCCTGGAGATACATAAAGTTACGGACGTTCTGCTGAAAGAACTTGTGACTAACCGCAATGTTAGCAGCTTCACGTACTGCATCACGCCATCTGAAGATGGTGTTCATGTAGTCCTTTCTCATGTCCTTGTCCGATTCATGGACATAAATTTCTATTTTACGAGTTATAATCATAATCTTATTTTTTTTTATTTATTACATATCTCGTCACGATCAACTGTATATACCTTACATTTCAATGCCATTTACAGGGATATCTTCCATAATGAAATCATAATTTCACTGTATATACCTTACATTTCAATGCCATTTACAGGAGGTATTTCATAAGTGGTTGAAAACCCTTACGCTAAGGCCGTACAGCCGGCCCTGTATTTGTGATTAAATCGCATAAGAGTTAAGGACTTCAACTATACGACTAAGATCCTCTTGTCGCTGCATCACCTCAGCATGAAGACTGTCAGAGGCAGCATTTGGGGTGCTCATAGGTTCACCAGCAAGCACCTTAACGTCACCATTCGGACGGATAAGGGTTACCTTTGCCTGATACTTCGTTACTATGTTGCCGTTAGCCCAAGCAACGGGAACAATTTCGATTTTCGGTTTTGATAAATTAGCCATAAAATTAATTCTTTAAGTAAATATATAATGTTTTAATGATGCTCTCTTTTAAACCACGCCGGGCCTCACGGATAGACGTGGGTAAGAAAACATTTTAAAATCTCAAAAGTATGAATAAAAACCCGCTAACCACCGTTAGCTATATTCAAGTTCAAACCACTGGTCAGGGCTTTTCGGGCAGCCACGCGACAGAGAAAAATACAATGTCCTGCTTTCTTTGCTTTCTCGTAGGCATCAGCTGCAAGCTTCTCACGCGACTTTAAAAAGCCGATGTTGTTCGCTTTAGCCTGGTCTCCTACACGTAGTAAAGCACGATGCAGATACAGTCCGTCTAAGTTTAACTCATTAAAAAAATTCGTTTCTCCCATAATATCGATCTTTATATTGTTAATGTTATATCATTAAAAAACTGCTCAACGCTCTTCCCTTTGGCAAAGTAATCGCTGACATCCTTATCGAACTTCGCACCGGATAGAGGTAGCTCTCCACGAAACACAGAGTCATCGTTAAACAGCTCCCTGAACTGACCTACTAACTTATGACTACTCTTTTTACCGGTGTCATCCATATCATACAGGATGACAATACGGGAAAAACGGTTGTGATACTCTTTGATGTCGGCAGTAGGTAAAAGGGCTGTCTCACTGTTGTAGCATACGGCAGCTAAACCTTTGGCTGCCATCGTCATCACATCCTTCTCGCCGCCTACGATATATAAGGTATCTCCTTGCTCTGGCAGCTGCTCGTAACCAAAACGGTAAGGCTTTGGCAGAGAACCTGCCTGAATAAAACGCAGCTGAGCACCCGGATGATAGATCTTTATTCCGGCCAGTGTCTGCTTCTCTTTACGGGTGAGAAAAAGATAAGCATATAACGGATATTGCTCACTATATGTCAACGCAAAGCTGGTGTTGTCTTCCCGATAGAAGCTACAACGCTCCAGACAGATCACATGATATTGATTAAGCACCTCTAATGTGATGCCATAGCGCCCCCACCATGACAAATCAATGCTGCTAAACGCCATAGGCTTGTGGCGATAACTCTTAATCTTACACGTTGATGTGGTGTTCCCTATTGGTAGGTCTTTGATACGGTATTCAGAATTTATCTGTTCTGAGACATCAAGACCTAATGACAGCTCTGTGTTGATGATGCTCATGATCTTGGTGAAGTCATACTTTACACTCAGCTGCTCTATCATAGCAACAATGGTAAAACAGTCACCATACCAGTCCGTGTTGCCGTAGTCTTTCAGAATGTAACGGCCATTTTTCAGCTTTAGCACGCAAGAAGGATGTACATCGTTGCGATATACATTCGTAAAGACCTTCTTTCCGGCCTGGCTACCGAAATAATGGGTGAATACATCACGCCCGTTATCGGTCTTCTGAAGAATCTGTTCGCGTAACTGGTTCATAATGATATCTTATTGTCTACGTTCACAAGGCAGCTCCTGTTCGTTACCTTGGAGACGAATCTCCAGATAGGTACACATGAAACCTTTACGGTCTTTCAGGCGTGCTGCACATTGAATACATTTGTTGTTTTCGTACATAACAGATACTTGATAGTAGTAATACTTATTCTATTTGGTACTTCCTGTCGCTGGCTTGTCGGCAAAGGTAGCCTCGCAAAATTCCAGGAAGGTGTCATAATCTTTCTTCTGATAGAACCATGAGCAATCAGAAACACGGTTGTCTGACAAATGCACATAAGTGTTGATAATAGTAGTAAAGCTCTCACCACGAGGTAAAAAGGTGTTGATCTTCTTGTAACTCAACACGATGTCCTGTGACGAAATGATGTTCTTGACATCATTTAATATAATCACATCATAAGCTGGCTTACCAACACTACCTTTGGAGTGGGTCATCACTGTCAGGTATGCCAAATAGTCCATCAGGTCGTAGAACACGATACATTCTTCTGTCTTCTGTCTCTGCTCTTGTGGGATGACTATATAGGATGGCGTTCCTAAGGTAATGGTACGGCCTAATGCCTCAGTATAGAAACAGATACCATTCTCTGTGTTCTTAACACCTACACCGATAAAAGAATGTATAAAGTTACCGATACGGTATTCTTTGAACTCTTCTGGAAGATTAGCGAGTATGATGCCATGTCGATGAAGCATCTCCATTGTCGCACGACTTACGGTGTCATTACAACGGATATTATTTGCCTTGGAAAGACTCTGGCGTAGTGCTTCTAAGGCTTCATCCTGCTTCTGTTTAACTAAACCATTGTCAATATGCCGTAAGGCATGGTGCAGGTCAATACCCTTTACGGATTGTTTGTTTTTCTTATAGTTGTTCATATAAATAGTTATTTGTTTCTTGATTTCTTGATATCATGATATAAATATCCTTAACTGATACGGCTATACCAAAACCGCTCTATCTCCTTTCCGGAGTAAAGAAAACGACCTGTCAGCGTGTTACGCTGTGGCTTAATAACCAACTGCTGACGATACATATTTAATGTATTACGGTGAATACCTAATAATGCCGCAGTCTCTTTGGAAGAATAGAAAGAGTTCTTGTTGACAGCAGGAGGTGTAGCACTAATCATAGTAGTATCCTTTTATAGTGAGTGATGTATTAATCTGTCTTGTTGTTTTGCAGCAGTCGATAACGACAGTTGCGTCATATTTTAAGAGTTAGCAAACGGAATAACATGGACGGAAAGACCTGCCTTACGTGCCGTCTTAATCATGTTAAATGTTCCACGGCTCTTACCATCCCAGAATGCTATGAGCATATCGGCATGGTCGGCCATTAACTTATTGCGGATAGGACCTGCTGACAGCGAGAAACGCTTCCAATCGGCAGGATAACGTTTGACCTTATAATTGTGTTGCTCAGCATAACGCTCACCAAGACGGTCTGCACCTGATGCTGTGCCGCTGACGATGGTGATGGTGTTCTCCTGCTCCAAGGAACTAAGAATCTCGTCGCACTTGGACTGGAGCAGCCTGTAATCGTCGAATGAACGTGAGCCGGCAATAATAACTTGCAAATCTTTTTTTGTATCAGACGTACCCATAATAGTAGTAATTATTAATTATTGGTGATAATATAAGACTCACCATTATTAATGATTTCAAGAACAAGATTCAGGCCTTGTTTGTTCAAGCGATAAATAGCACTCTGAACGCTTGTTAACTGGCCAAGCTCCTTACAGGTAAAACGACAACTCTTTCCACGAGGGATCTTTCTCAACGTTTCTGGAATGAGAGGTTTCTTTTCTACTTCAATGTTTACAAAACTATATGCCATAATATCTATTGTTTTAAATTTCTGTTATAAGTGTTGTTTAAATTATATTAAAGTTTTGCGCGAAACCCTTAAGAATAGGGATTTTTGCCATATCTTTGCAGTGCTTTTGCATTGCCATTGCATTGTCTGTGCATTGTTTTGTTGGTGCAAAGATAATAAAAACTTATGTAAATTACACCAAAAGGGGTGTAATATTATAAATCTTTAACATATAAAAGGGTGTAGAATGACAGGTGAACAACTTAAAACTCTTCTCAATACAAAAGGCTTAACGCAAACGAAAGTGGCAGAAATTCTGGGCATTCCCCAGCAAGGTCTAAATAAGAAATTCGGCAGTGATAGTATCAAGACGACACTGCTCGAAAATCTTTGCGATAAATTATGTGTTGATATGTATTATTTCTATGGTGGTACAAAATACCTCCCAGTAGAAAAAATAAATAATGATCCGCAGGCTGTAGAAAAGAGACTGTATGACGAATTATTGAAAGAACTCTTTACGTGTAAAATACAGATTGGTGAACTCCAGAAAGAGATAGAAATTTTGAAGGCTGAAAAAGAACCTGATGGCTCAAAACCCCAAAAAGATGCCGTATAATTAATCATATTTTTAGAAATACATGAAGTTTCCGTTGCGTACTATTGATAACTTGCTGCTTCGTTGTGAGGATGTGAACAACGAAACCATGTATCTCAGGGCCAGATATAAGAGCAAATCCCCAAATAAAGGGTGGACTGGAGGCTGCCTGAGTGACGGCCAGTGTACTGTCAATGTCACGGCAGAATCTTCATTTAAGGATTACACACGCCGATGGTGCCAGCGTAACGAAATGATTTATGCTGTTACTGTTGTCTATACCGAGGGCTATGTCAATGTCACCATCCAACATATCTATCGAGTACCAAGGATGCGCCCCTATCTGAAAGTTAAGACGCGCCTCATGGAACGGCTGAAGCCGTCTGTTCTTATTGTTCATCCTAAGAGCGCAACGTCACTCTGTGATCTCCGTGAGGCCATGAGTGACACCTATGACAAATATCATTTTGTCACCTGTGCTGTTCCTTTCCGTCTCAATGATACGGAAAAAGATGCTGATGTACAGCAATACGACAAGCTCTATGGCTATTACATCAAAACCCTGCAGGACTACCTAACTTTACGTACCTGGGATCTCGTCTGCTTCCTTTCAGGAGGCAGCTATAAAGATGGCAAGCCCTATTACGGCATCCTTATGAATGACAAATTCGTGAATTTCGTCAGCAAGCTAAACTATCCCAGTGTCTGTGCTGTCGGTCATGCTGACGAACAAAGACTTTTTGATATGGCTTTCGATGACAGCCTCGCCACCCCCTCTTTGTTAGGTATCCGTCTCAAAGAGCTATACCATCATTATTATAATAATAAATAAGGTATATGGTAAAGCACTATCGAAAGCCTAAAAAGTTTCATTCCAAATACCGCTTCACGAACATCCTCTGCTATGTTCCGAAACGTTATGGAATAATGGGCGAGCGCCAACGCCGCCAACGTGCCGTTGTTGACGATTTTAAAAACGGCAACTACGATGATGCTCTATGTCAGCATTTTGAACGAATCATCAATACTATCATAACCCACCATACGGATAAGACATCGTGGGTTATCACCTTTGTGCCACCCTCTATAGGCTACGAGGTCGAGTATGACTGGCGTTACCGCCACCTCGCTCAGTATCTTCACAATCATCTTTCAGAAGTCCCTGTTATCTATTATGGAGTCTCTGTCAGACGTGAAGACTCCTGGCAGCAAAAGAGCAAGGGAGGCCGCCGTACTATAAAGCCCGGCAACCTCATTGTCGATCAACAATCCTTCCGAGGTAAGCCCGTCATCCTCATTGATGACGTTATCACCACTGGTTACTCTTTCAGAGTTGTCGGTGATGCTTTAGTGGCAGCAGGAGCCACCTTAGTTACCGGTGTCATCCTTGCTAAGACCATCCACCCCCACCTTCCTGTCATCAACAGGAACCAAAACACCAAAATCACGAGGCCGTCACAAAATGCCCCCTCTACCTTCACCCTTCCCTTCCCGGAAGTCGCTACCCCCGATCAGCTCCGCGCCCTCGAACACTCCACATACGAGACCAGTAAACCCAATGTCAAACCCCAATGAATACTGCAAATTTACTGCAAATGCAAAATTCACTAACAAATCCATAACTCCACAAATGAATGAATATCACCAAGTTATAACAACACCCTGCACACTACATATCCACATCTGGAAAGCGTGTAACCGGCAAAACTGGTTCGCAGGTTCGAATCCTGTTCTCTCCGCTTGTTAACATTCACTGGGAACTTACGGGTTCCCATTTTTTATGCCTGTAAACCAACATCTTGCGCTGTAAACCCTTAAAAATAGCTGACTTGGCTATTTTTAGGGGAAATTATTCGCATTTAATGCGACGTAATAAAAGATATTATAATTAATCTAATAATACGTACATTTTTAGTACAACAGAAAACTATGAATACAAAGACAACAACCACTGAAGATAGGTGTAAGAGATGCGCAGTTGCCCAAATCGTACGAGAACAGCACGCAGAGATTTTGGAGTTGCACAGCAAAATTTGTGATCTTGAGCACCAGCTGGAGTCCATCGGGGTGCGGCCATGTACTAAAGAGGGTAAAGCGATAGAAATACCACTATCCTTATGCACGAGACAAATGTAAAGAAAAGCGAAATTTTAACATTTGAGGATGTTTTTAACACGCTGAAATGTTAAAAATTACACTTTTTCGACTGAACCCTTGGAGAGATAATTAAGATATCGTTTCTTTGCGTTATAAAATTTTTTAATTGAAGAAAAAATGAACAGAAAAGAAGTTGAAATGGTGTGCGAAATTTTCGCGTCAAAACTCTTGGAGAAAATACCAGAGTCTTTAAAGATTTCGAAGGGTCAGAACAATAGTTCAGACGAGTATGTCAATTGCCATGAGGCAGCTCGCATTCTCGGCATAAGCACTGTCCGGATGCGAGCGCGGAAAGATGAGTTCCCACATCTCAAGGGTGACGGCCAGCAGGGCCGCCTCCTGTTTCTGAAGAGTGCGCTGCTTTCCACCTACGGAAAGACCAGTAACCTACTATAATATAATAAAGTATATATGATCAGACCCTATCGAACATTGAAGTTACCACGCGTTACCCTGAAATACAACAGGCGACACGATGCTACCGCTACACATCCTTCTGCTGTGGAGGTCTACATTACCTACGACGGTAAGGTGAAGATCTTCTCGACTGGGCTCTTCCTCCTGCCAAGCGAATGGAGTAGGGGACGAGTAGTTGGAAGAATGGACTCCCTCCAGAAGAACCAGTGGCTGGATCAGCTCATGATAGACATCGGGAAGGTTATCAACAAGATGGTCGAAGAAAAAAGAATAGACATCTTCGCCATTCCAAGGAGGCTGAATGAGCTGCGAGTTAGCGATATCGACCTCTTCGACTTCATGAGGAAGAGGGCCGAAATTCGTTGCTATGGTAAGGCTGATGACAGCATAGAGCGTTATCATCGCTTCCTTCGTCGATTCAGGGATTGGGGAAAAATCAAATCGTTGGATGATCTCACGGAAAAGAACGTTATAGATCTTGACAGATATCTCATAGACCGAGGTATGGTTGCCAAATCGAGGTGGAACAACTGGCACCGCTTTCTAAATTCCTTCATTATGGATGCCATTGATGATGGTTACATACAAAAGAACCCTTACAAATGGGTAAACATAGACAGAGGCGATGGCAACACAGGAATAGACAACTATCTGACAGTTGAAGAACTTCGCCAGCTCTCGGAGGCCCAGATGCCATCGGAAAGACTCGAACGAGTACGTGATATATTTGTGTTCCAATGTCACACATGTTTGGCATACAAAGATTTGAAGGATTTTACGCCCTCCCCAGGCCGTCCGAGAACCCTGATTTTAAAGGTGTTTTAGCCTGATTTGGGGCGATTTTGGAGCCATATAAAGACCTCTACCGCAGGGGCAGATTCTTACTTGATTTTTCCTTGTTAATGAATTAT